>Ga0154316_112_pt1 | contig 28850 bp, 23 predicted proteins | sample RifGroA2_FD_105610 | JGI IMG/M metagenome (GOLD analysis project Ga0154316, IMG submission 105610) | Elusimicrobia bacterium GWA2_66_18
CCCCCGCCGACAGGACCCGCCGCGCCATTTAAAGAAAGCGGACCGCGCCCGGCAGGAACATGAAAAGTCACCTACTTATCTTGGGTGCACCCGGGCGCCGCGACGAGATCCGCCGCGCCGCGCGATGATATGTTATAAACACATTCGCATGTCTGATGTCTCCCTGAAGGGCGTTCGGAAAGCCTTTGATGGAAACCCCGTCATCAAGGGCGTCGATCTCGAAGTGGCGAGGGGCGAATTCCTCGTGATGGTCGGGCCTTCGGGCTGCGGCAAGACGACCCTGCTGCGCCTCATAGCCGGTTTGGAGGAGGCCGACGAAGGCGTGATCGAGATCGGCGGCCGCGTCGTCAGCGACGTCCCGCCGCGCGACCGGGACGTGGCCATGGTCTTCCAGTCCTACGCGCTCTACCCCCATATGTCGGTCCGCGAGAACCTCGCCTTCGGGCTGAAGCTGAGGAAGTTCCCCGAGGCGGAGATTCTAAGCCGTGTTACGGCGGCGGCGGGGCTTCTGGAGTTGACTTCCCTGCTCGAGCGGCGCCCCAAGGCCCTGTCCGGCGGCCAGCGTCAACGCGTGGCGATGGGCCGGGCCATCGTGCGCCATCCGAAAGTCTTCCTCTTCGACGAGCCCCTGTCGAACCTCGACACCGCGCTCCGGGTCCAGATGCGCGGCGAGCTCGCGCGCCTGCATCGGCGCCTGGGAGCCACCATGGTCTATGTGACGCACGATCAGGTGGAGGCGATGACTCTGGCCGGCCGCGTGGCGGTCTTCGACCGGGGAGTCCTTCAGCAGGCCGGTCCGCCGCTGGAGCTCTATCACCGGCCCGCCAACCGTTTCGTGGCCGGCTTCCTGGGCTCGCCCGCGATGAATTTCGTGGCGGTGCGGCGCGAGAGCGGCCGCTTGGTCGGCAATGGGTTCGCCTTCCCCGTTCCGAGGGACCTCCCCGAGGATTCCGGCGTCGAGCTGCAGATCGGGATGCGGCCGCAGGAATTGCAGATCGACGCCCGGGGGCCCTTCCAGGGAGAAGTCGAGGCCGTCGAGCGGCTGGGCTTCGACGGCTACGCGTTCCTGTCGACGCAGGCGGGCGGCCTGGCGGCGCGTTTCGCCAAAGGCGCGGAAGTCGCCGTGGGAGACCAGGTCGGCGTCTCGCCGGTTTGCGACGCGCTGCATATCTTCACCGCCGAGGGTCGAGCCCTCAGGCATCCCGCGTCCTCGTGAACGCCGAACTCAGCCTCGCCCTCGTCTTGGCTTTCGCCGGATCTTCCGGGGCGCTCGCTTCAGCCGCGCCTCTCAAACTGTGGCATGCCTACCGCGGGGGGGAGGAGAAGGCGCTCGAAAGCTCGGTCAAGCTCTTCGAGCGCGAGAGCGGCCGGAAGGTGGAACTGCTCGCGCTTCCTTACGACGTTTTCGCCTCGAAGCTCATGGCCGCCATCCCCCACGGCGTGGGCCCCGACGTCTTCATCTTCGCGCATGAGCGCTTGAGGCTGTTCTCGCGGATGGGCCTGCTGGCCGCGGTTGACGGCGAGATCGACCGCCCGTCCTATTTTCCGAACACCATCGAGGCCCTCGAGGCCGACGGAAAGCTTTACGGCTACCCGCTCTCGCTCAAATGCTTGGCGCTTTACGTCAATACGCAGCTCGTGCCCAGGGTTCCGGGGACGACCGACGAATTGCGCGGCTTGCTCTCGCGCCTGAGTTCCGCCGGGGATAACCGCTTCGGCCTGGCGTACGAGTCCGGCGATTTTTATCTCCACGCCCCTTTTCTTTTCGGCTTCGGCGGGCGGCTCTTTGACGACACGGCTCGCGCCGTCTTCGATACGCCGGAGATGGCGCGCTCTCTGGCCTTCGTCAAGGATCTGCAGGATCGGCGGCTCATCCCCGAGGAAGCGTCGGGAGCGCTGGTCAAATCGCTGTTTGGCGACGGACGCGCCGCGATGGCCATCAGCGGTCCCTGGTTCGCGGGAGAGATCCCGAAGACGGTTGCCTACTCCGTTTTCCCGCTTCCCCGGGTGAGCGAGACGGGCCTGCCGATGCGGCCGTTCTTGGGCGTCGAGGCGGCGCTCGTCTCGTCGAAGTCGGAGGACCTCGGAGGCGCGCTCAAGCTGGCGAGGTTTCTTTCCTTGGGGGAGGCGTCCGTTTTGCGGGCCGTCGTCGGCGGGCAGGTGCCCGCGAACGTCGCGGCGTACGAGCATCCCGAAGTCCGCCGGGATCCGATCGTCTCCGCCTTCAGGGCCGCCGCAAAGAACGCCGTTGCGATGCCCAATACTTTGGAAATGGCGCGCGTCTGGGAACCCATGAAGCTGGCCCTTCAGGCCGCGCTCAAGGGCGGAGCGCTCCCCGCGCAAGCGGGAGCGCTGGCGGACCGGCGCTACCGCGCGCTCTACCGGCCCCGGCCCCCGGTGGCCTCGCCGGTTCCCTACGTCTTGCTGGCGCTGTCGGCGGCGGTCGTCGCGGCCTTCCGGCTGCTGCGCCGGCCCGCGCCCTCCCTTTCTTTCACGAAACGTTATCCCGACGCGCGGCGCGCCTTTTGGTATCTGGCTCCGGCCGCGACGGGGCTCATCGTGCTCGTGCTCGTTCCGTTCGTTTTCGGCGCGGCGATCTCATTTTTCCACCACGACTCAGGGAGCTATACTTTCGTGGGCCTCTCTAATTTCGTCGACATTCTCGCTTCTCGCGGCTATCGCGTCACCGAGCCGCTGTCCTTCTATTTCACTCTTGCCGTCACCGTCCTCTGGACCGCGGTCAACGTCGGTCTTCATGTGACCATCGGCTTGGCTCTGGCCCTCCTGCTCAAAGACCCCCTGCTGAGGCTCAAGGGTGTCTACCGGGTGCTTCTCATCGTGCCGTGGGCCGTGCCGAACTATATCACCGCGCTGATCTGGAAGGGGATGTTCCACCGCCAGTTCGGGGCGGTGAACGGGATCCTGCAGGCGCTGCATCTGCAACCGGTCGGTTGGTTCACCCGATTTTCCACGGCCTTCGCGGCCGACGTCGTCACGAACACCTGGTTGGGCTTTCCGTTCATGATGGTCGTCGCCTTGGGGGCTCTGCAGTCCATTCCGCCCGAACTCTATGAGGCCGCGGAGGTCGACGGGGCGTCCTCGTGGCAGAAGTTCCGGAGGATCACGCTTCCCTTGCTGCGTCCCGCTCTTCTTCCCGCGGTCATCCTGGGAAGCGTTTGGACGTTCAATATGTTCAACATCATCTACCTCGTCTCGGGCGGCGAGCCGGGGGGCGCCACCGACATTCTCGTCTCCGAGGCCTACCGCTGGGCCTTCCAGAGAAACGAGCAGTACGGCTTCGCCGCGGCGTATTCCGTGCTCATCTTCATCACGCTGCTGGTCTGGTCGGCGCTGACGCAGCGCTTCACGCAAGGCGCCGAGGAGACGTTGTCATGAGGCGCGAGAGCCGGTTGCGCGCGGCGGCCGTCCATATGTTCCTCGCTTGCGTGTGCGCGGTCACGCTCTATCCGGTCCTTTGGGTCGTGAAGATGGCGGTCTCCCCGGCCGAGACCTTGACGCTCTCGGCGAACCCCTTCCCGGAACGCGTGACGGCGGGGCATTTCACGACGGTCTTGGGCGCGACCGACTCGGCCGGGCGCTGGCTTTTCGGCAGGAACCTTCTCGCCAGTCTCGCGGTCTCGACCGCGACGACGATCGTGGGGTTGCTCCTCGCCGTCACCGCGGCCTACGCGCTCTCGCGCTTCCGCTTCCCCGGACGACGGTCGGGACTCCAAGCCCTGTTGATGAGCCAGATGTTCCCGGCGACTCTCATGCTCATCCCCATCTATTCGATCCTGCAGAAGCTGAGGCTCTTGAACAGCTTGGGCGGGCTCGTGCTGGTCTATTCGACGACCTCGCTTCCCTTCTGCGTGTGGATGCTTAAAGGATACTTCGATACCATCCCGCGGGATCTGGAAGAAGCCGCGCTCATGGACGGAGCGACTGCCTGGCAGGCCTTCATGCGGGTGGTCCTGCCTTTGGCGCGGCCGGCGCTGGTGGTGACGGCGTTGTTTTCCTTCATGACCGCGTGGAACGAATTCATCCTGGCGGCCACGCTCCTCAACGACGCGTCGCTTTTCACCCTTCCCGTGGCGCTTCAGAGGCTCGTCGGCGAGTACAAGGTGGAATGGGGGCAGTTCGCGGCGGGAGCCTTGGTCGTCTCGGCGCCCGTCATGGCGCTGTTCTTCGCTCTCCAGAAGCACCTGGTCGGCGGCCTGACTTCCGGCGGCGTCAAGGGTTGAGGCCGAGCGTGCTGCGGTTCATCAGGTAGGCGAACAGAAGAGAGGCGGGAATCAGCGCCGTCACCGGCCAGAAGAGCGCCGCCGGGACCAAGCCCGCGGAGAACATTCCCAGCATCACGGCCCAGCCGCCGAGCGCCACGCCCCAGGCGGAGCCCGTGAACCAAGTCCAATCGCCGCCCATGCCGACGCGCATCGCGCGCGGCAGCATGACCAGGTTGCCGGCCATCGCCAGAAGCAGCGTCAAGACCGAGATCCCCGCCATGCCCGCCGGGTTGGCGTGGTTGCTCAGCAGTTGGGCGATCGGGCCGTACATGAAGAGCGCTGTGGCCGTCTTGCCGGAGATCGAGTTCCAGACCTTCTTGACCGGCGCCGGCAGCTTGTCCTTGGAATCCAGATAGATGATCGCCAGGCCCACCGCGGCGGCGGCGATCGCCGGAGCGAAGGAAACGACGGCCGCCGGAATGAAGGCGGCCATGGCCGCCGGAACGAAGGAAGCCGCGGCCGCCGGAGCAAAGCTGGACCACAGCACCTGCGGCAGCGCCACGAAGCCCAACAGGCCGCCGGCCTTCGACCAGCCGCTCCAGACTTTGGCCGGCAGCTTGCCCATCATGTTGAGAAAGTTCAAGGCCAGCCCGCCGACGATCGCCGGCATGATCGCAAAGAACGCCTCCGCCGGCATGAAGCCCGCCCAGAAGATCTGCCCCACCACCAGCGCGCTCGTGATCACCCCGATCGCCTGCACGCGCGCCGCGCTCCTTTCCTTCATGGAGACGAAATAGGAGAGCAGCAGCATGTTGCCCAGGATGCCGGTCGAATAGCCCATCCACGGCAGGTTCGCCAGCGCCTGGGAGTTGCCGTGCCTCAGATTGCCGACGTTCTGGATGATCTGCGGTATTTGCAGCAGCGTAAACGGGATCGCCGCGAAATCGGTCAGCCGCTGCGTCCAGGCGTCCCAGGAGGCGCTGAAGAACTTCTTGAGACGACCCTGGCGAAGGCCTTCGGCGCCGTTCGCCGGGGAGACGGCCGTCTGGGGCGGACCGGTCGTCGGAGCGGCGGGCAGCTCCGTCACCTCGAAGAGATGCGCCGCGCCGCCGTCGAGCTCTATGTAGAGTCCCTTGTCGAGAAGGTCCTTGCCGGAGCGCTCGAAGCTCAAAGGTTGTCCGTCGGCCCCCTGGTTGAGGGCGTCGCGCAGCATGTAGCGCTTGTCGGCCTTGGGGAGGAAAGCGCCGAAGGCGCCGAGCAGAGGCTTGTCCATCGCGAACAACGCTCCGGCGCGGTCATTGGAGTAGTTCGCGGCCACGATCAGGGAGACGCCGGACTTCTCGGAGGCCACCGTGTAGGCGACGACCGGGCTCTCCTGGCGGGGCGCAAGCACGTCGGTCACGCCGCGGTCGAGCAGTTCGCGGTGCTCCTCTCCCTTGGCCATGATCGCGCGCAGCGCGCCCTGGACGGCCGGGTCGCCGTGCGACCAGTCGATGAGGACCGGGATGTCGTACGGGATCGCTTTTTCGAGGTCGACCGACTTCGATAGGTCGGCGATCAGGTTCTCCTTTTGGCCCACGCCCTGCTCGAGGCCGTTGTAAAAGAGGATCGGGCGCAGCAGCATCGCCGTGGCCGCCGCCGCGCGGAACTGCCGGCCGAACTTGTCGACCGGATTGCCCTCGCCGCCGTCGTGCGTGCCGATGAAGTTGACCATCGGCGCCCCGCCGCGCTGCCAGCGGCGGAAGGCTGCGTTGGCCAAGGCGGCCCGGATGCGCGCGCCGTCGCGGCTGACCATGGCGTCGTAGAGGCCGACCTGGCCCATGCTCAGATCGTGATCGCTCTTGTTGTAGACGCCGTCGGAACCGGCGCGCGACAACTCGGTGGCATGGGAATAAGCCTCGTCGATCATGACCGCGCCCGGCTTGGCGGCTTTCACGGCGAGGGTTGCTTCCTCCAGGAACTCGGCCCCGCGCAGCGCGGCCCAGCGGGCCTTGAAGCCCTCCAGCATCGCGACCGTGCCCCGGCGGCCCCAGCCTTCAGGGGTGGACTGCAGTTCCTGCTCGATGATCTGGACCCAGCGGTGATAGAAGCGGGCGTTGACGATATCGTAGGCCATGTCGCGCCGCACCGAATCCACGCCCCGGTCGATCAAAAGGCGCCGCATCTCCCTGCTCTGCCAGGCCCGCGCCTCGGGATGACTGTAGTCGATCTGGGCCAGGTCCACCCACATCGCGTCGCCGTAATTGGTGCGCGGGTGGTGGACCAGGATGCGCTTATGGATCCTTTTGCCGTTCTCGGGATAATTCTCGGTCGTGATCAGGCGGTAGATCGGCGAAAAATAAGGCCCCTCCTCGCGCGGCACGCCCGCCATGATCTGTTCGTCGGTCAGGTTCTGCGGAGGCACGAAGTGCAGGAAGCCTTCCGGGCGCTGGGCCAGCATGTCGCTGTCGAGAGAGGTGTGATTGGGGATGAAATCCGTTTTGACTTTAAGACCGGCGCGCTTGGCGCGCGCGACGAAAGCGTCGAAGCCGGCCTCGCCGCCGAGTTCAGGCTTGATCTTGTAGCCCTTGATCGAGTAGACGGAGCCCCCGCCGGTGCCCCAGCGGTTGACCTCGCCGATCTGGAAGATGTCCATCAGCCAGATTTCCCCGGCCTTGGTCTCGTCTTTGATGCGGGCCAGTTCCTGGTCGTCGAGCGAGTCGAAGAAATTCTTGCCGGGCCGCAGCTTGTTGTAGGCGCGCGCGAAGATCATGTAGGTGCTGTTCTGCCGGCCCCAGCGAGACTCGTCGAGCGCCAGCGTCTGCTCCTGCAGGATCTTCACTGAGGCGGCTAAGAGTTCGTTGAAGCGCTTATTCTTCTGCGGAGCGCTCAGCGCCTCGCGGCTGAGCGAGATGAAGCTCTCCCGCAGAGGGGCCGTCCAGCCGACCGGGGAGAGCAGTCCGTCGACATAGGCGAAATAGTCGCCCTGCTGGGCGTCGGTCAGCGCCCCGGCGCGTTCGAGCTCGAGCTTGCTGTAGAGAAAGCCCTCAAGGCCCGCTCCGCGCGCCTTCGACCACTCGCCCGAGGCCTTCTGGAAGAGAAACGGATCGATCAAACCGGTCGGCGTCATCGTGCCGTCGCCCAGCACCTGCCGGAGTTCTTTGAGGCGCCCGGCGTGAGCAGATCGGCTTGCCGTCGCAGCTTTGAGCGTCAGGCCGCCGAGCCGGCTCTTGATCGGCGTCCGCGCCTGAATGGGCGGCGCGTTTTCAGCTTCAAGATCGACGGGGTCTCGTCTCTTCGTCCCGTCGAACTTCACGTTCCCCTCGACCCCATCGACGTGCTCGCTGAAGTCGCCTGCGGTCGTATCCGTCATGGGCAGGAGCGTGGGGACGTGCGCGTCCGCCGCCGCGGCGCTCACGGGGATGCGGGCGCTTAAGGCGGCGGCGTTGGGCAGGATGGGGACGCCCGAGCCGCTCGCGGCGGCGGCCGCAAGAACGGTCGGAGCCGAAGCGGAGAAGGCGAGGGCGGAGGGGGAGAGGGTCCGGCCCGTCAGCGCAGAGGGAACGATTGTGAGGGAAGCGGCTTGGGCCGAGATGGAAGCGGGAGGAATCGAGCGCGAGGTCCTCAACGTTTGAGCCGTGGCGTCCGTCACGGCCGCGTTCGGGAGCAGCGTCAGCAACGCCGCGACCAGGCGATGAAGCGAGGGCTTCCTTTGTCCGCTCCGCATAAAGAGGATTGTAGCTGGGGCGGCGGCCGCGCCCCAGGGACAGGTGGGCCGGGTTCTGCTAGAATTGGGCCTAGAGGATCATGGGCCTTTCGGGCGGTTGCTTGACGGGCTGATTCGTTGCGTAATATAAAAAGGTTCCCATGTCAGACTCTTTCGACATCGTCGATGGCAATCAGGCCGCGGCCGACGTTGCTTACCGCTTGAGCGAGGTCATCGCGATCTACCCCATCACCCCGTCGTCGCCCATGGCCGAGTGGGCCGACCAGTGGTCCAACGAGGGCCGCAAGAACCTCTGGGGAGACGTCCCTTCCATCATGGAGATGCAGAGCGAGGGGGGCGCGGCGGGAGCGGTGCACGGCGCCCTGCAGGCCGGGTCGCTGGCGACCACATTCACGTCGTCCCAGGGGCTGCTCCTGATGATCCCCAACATGTACAAGATCGCCGGCGAACTGACCCCGGCCGTCTTCCACGTGGCGGCCCGCGCCATCGCGACCCACGCCCTGTCCATCTTCGGCGACCACGCCGACGTGATGGCCGCGCGCGCCACGGGCTGGGCCGTGCTCGCCTCCAACTCCGTGCAGGAGGCCTCGGACCTGGCCCTCATCTCCCACGCCGCGACTCTCTCGGCGCGCGTCCCTTTCATCCATTTCTTCGACGGCTTCCGCACCAGCCATGAGGTCAACAAGATCCTGACTTTGTCCGACGCGGACCTGCGCGCCCTAGTCGACGAGACCCTCGTCGAGGCGCACCGCGCGCGCTCTCTCACGCCCGACCGGCCCGTCCTGCGCGGCACCGCGCAGAATCCGGACGTCTTCTTCCAGTCCCGCGAGGCCGCCAACCCCTTTTACGCCGCGGCCGCATCCATCGTTCAGGAGACGATGGATCGATTCGCCCGGCTCACGGGCCGCGCCTATAAAGTCTACGAATACCACGGCGCTCCGGACGCCGAGCGCGTCGTCATCATCATGGGCTCGGGCGCGGAGACGGTCCACGCCGTCGTCGACGCCCTCAACGCCAAGGGCGCCAAGCTCGGCGTCCTGAAGGTCCGCCTCTTTCGTCCCTTCGACGCCAAGCTCTTCGCGGCGGCCCTGCCCGGGACGGTCAAGGCCGCGGCCGTGCTCGACCGGACCAAGGAGCCGGGCAGCGCGGGCGAGCCGCTCTACCTCGACGTGGTGGCGGCGCTCCATGAGTCCGGCCGCGCGGTGCCCCTGATCGTCGGCGGGATTTACGGATTATCCTCCAAGGAATTCACTCCGGCGATGGTGAAAGCCGTCTTCGACAATCTCTCCGCGGTCGAGCCCAAGAATCATTTCACGGTCGGCATCAAGGACGACGTCATGCGCCGGAGCCTCGACTTCGACGCCTCCTTCTCCATCGAGAGCGACGAGGTCGTGCGCGCGGTGTTCTTCGGCCTCGGCTCCGACGGGACCGTGGGCGCCAACAAGAACACCATCCACATCATCGGCGAGGGCACGGATTCCTTCGTTCAGGCCTATTTCGTCTACGACTCCAAGAAGGCCGGCGCCATCACGGTCTCGCATCTGCGCTTCGGGCCGAAGCCCATCCGCGCGCCCTATCTCATCGAGAGCACGAACTTTTTGGGCTGCCACCAGACCATGTTCGTGGGCCGCTTCAAGATGCTCCGCTTCCTGGCGCCCAAGGGCGTGTTCCTCCTCAACACCGCCGCGGGGCCGCAAGCGGCCTGGGAGACCCTGCCCAAGGACGACCAGGACGAGATCGTGAAGAAGGACCTGCGCTTTTTCGTCATCGATGCCTACCAGGTGGCGCGCGAGAACGGTCTGGGCGGCCGTATCAACACCGTCATGCAGGCCTGCTTCTTTTCCATTTCCGGCGTGCTCCCGCGGGAGAAAGCCGTGGAGTCCATCCGCGAGTCCATCCGCGAGGCTTACGGCCATAAGAGCGAGGAACTCGTCCAGAAGAACCTGCGCGCCGTCGACGAGAGCCTCAAGCATCTCCACGAGGTGAAAATTCCCGCGACGGTCGCGCGTTCGCTGCCGACGGCGCCGGCCGTCTCGATGGACGCTCCGGACTTCGTGCGCGACGTCCTCGGACCGATCTTCGCCGGCGAGGGCGACGGCCTGCCCGTCAGCGCGATGCCCGTCGACGGGACCTTCCCCACCGCCACCGCTCGCTGGGAGAAGCGCGGCTTGGCGCAGGAAATCCCGGTCTGGGACTCATCGATCTGCATCCAGTGCGCCAAGTGCGTCATGGTCTGCCCGCACGCGGCCATCCGCCAGCAGGTTTACGACCCGGCGCTCCTGTCCAAGGCGCCCGCGGCCTTCAAGTCCTGCGAGCCCAAGGACCGCGAGTGGAAGGGGCGCCGGTACACCCTCCAAGTCGCCCCGGAGGACTGCACCGGCTGCGGCATCTGCGTGGACGTCTGTCCGGCGCGCAATAAGTCCGAGACTCGTCTTAAGGCCATCAATATGTCGCCGGCGGCCCCCATCCGCGAAGCCGAGAAGTCCAACTGGGAGTTCTTCCTCCGCCTGCCCGAGGTGGATCGCCGCCTGATCAAGAACTCCTCGGTGCGCTCCGAGCAGTTCCAGCGCCCGCTCTTCGAGTTCTCCGGCGCCTGCGCGGGCTGCGGCGAGACGCCGTACCTGAAGCTCTTGAGCCAGCTCTATGGAGATCGCCTCCTCATCGCCAACGCCACGGGCTGCTCCTCCATCTACGGGGGCAACCTGCCCACGACGCCGTGGGCCAAGAACACGGCGGGCCGCGGGCCAGCCTGGGCGAACTCTTTATTCGAGGACAACGCCGAGTTCGGCTTGGGGATGCGCCTGTCGGTCGACCAGCGGAGGCATTCCGCGGCGGAACTCCTGCGCGGCCTGGCGACGAGCGCGGGAGACGAGCTGGCGCGCTCCATCCTGGACGCAGTCCAGAAGGACGAGGCCGACGTCTTCGACCAGCGCGAGCGCGTGGAGGCCCTCAAGAAGAAGCTTGCGGGCGTCAAGACCCCGCAGGCGCGCCGCCTGCTCGGATCGGCTGATTATCTGGTGCGCAAGAGCGTCTGGATCGTCGGCGGCGACGGCTGGGCCTACGACATCGGCTACGGGGGCCTCGATCACGTTCTGGCCAGCGGCAGGAACGTGAAGATCCTCGTCCTCGACACCGAGGTCTACTCCAACACGGGCGGCCAGAAATCGAAGTCGACGCCGCGGGGCGCCGTCGCCAAGTTCAGTTCGGGCGGCAACCTCGCCGCCAAGAAGGACCTCGGCCTGATGGCGATGTCCTACGGCAACATCTATGTGGCCTCGGTGGCGATGGGCGCGCGCGACGAGCACACGCTCAAGGCTTTCCTCGAGGCCGACGCCTACGACGGGCCCTCTCTCATCATCGCCTATAGCCATTGCATCGCTCACGGCATCAACATGGCGACGGGGATGCAGAACCAGAAGGCCGCCGTGGACACGGGCCAGTGGCTGCTCTACCGCTACCACCCGGATCGGAGCAAGGCCGGCGAGCCGCCCCTGACGTTGGACTCCAAGCCCTCGAAGATAGGGGGCTTGGCGGCTTACATGGCGACGGAGAACCGCTTCAGCATGCTGGCCAAGAGCAAGCCGGAGGAGGCCAAGATCCTCTTCGAGCTGGCTCAGCAAGACGCGCAGGCGCGCCTGGAACTCTACGAGTACCTCTCTCAGCGCAAGCCGCGCGCGGCTTAAATTAGAAGCGCGCGGCGGGTTCAGGGCGCCAGCTTGACCATGAACTCGTGCGGGATCCCCATCAGCCAGCGGCCGTTCTTGCCCGGGGTGCGCGCGATGACCTCGTACTCCCCATTGTCGTAGCCCGACCAATCGTGCCACCAGAAGCCTGCGGCCTTGCGGCAGGCCAGCCAGGGTCCCTGATTGATGGAGATGTCGACGCTCTCGGCGGTCTCGGGCGCGCAGACGCGCAGGGTGTAATAGAGATAAGAGATCGTTTCGTCCTGCCGGGGGTAGTCGAGCGTGGGGCGGGTCTCGGCGGCGGACGCGCTTCCTTTCAATAGGTTGACGGCATTCTTCACGGTGGATTTCATGATGTCTCCTTGGGCTTCAGCGTCCGCCTAATATATAATTACTGTAACCTGATTGCAACATGATTCCAGCCCCCAAGGCAGCCGGCCTTCCCCGTCGCGGCCAAAACCTGTTAAACTTTCAGTGTCGCCCCCTTAGCTCAGTGGCAGAGCACCAGTTTTGTAAACTGGCTACCCCAGTTCGATTCTGGGAGGGGGCTCTCTGTTTCTCCGGTCTCGTCACCTCTCGCTGCCGGACATCTTTGAGGGACACAATATGAGCAGGTTCGCCGCGACGCTCGTCGTGACGGGAAGCCTCCTGGTGTCCGCATGCGGCGCGCATGGAGGCGACGCGCCGGCGGCGGGGCACGTCGCTGACAATACGGAACTCTCCCGGCTCTATCAAGAGGACCAGGCCGACCGCGCTGTCGACCCCGACAAAATCGATTGGGCGACGGTCGGTCCTCGGGATGTGAAGCGCCGTGAGCAGGTCGGACTGATCGTCGACGCCGGCGGAGCCCGGACCGCCGCGGACTTTTTTCATGCGGCGATGGTTTTCCAGCACGGCGGCGCCGTCCAAGACTTCCAGACGGCGAACCGGCTGGCGCTGCGGGCCGCCCAACTGGATCCGAGCAATAAGCGCTTGCGTTGGCTGGCCGCCGCGTCGAAGGATCGCGAACTCATGAACCTCGGCAAACCCCAGCTCTATGGGACGCAGTTTCGCAGGCAGAACGGCGGAGTGTGGGAGCTTTACGAAGTCGATCCGTCCGTGACGGACGAGGAGCGGGCGAAGTGGGACGTCCCGCCTCTCGCCGACGCCCGGAAGCGAGCCGCGGAGATGAACGCCGCGAAGTAGTCGTGTTCCACCAGAGCCGACCGGTGAGCGCCCGCAAGAGCGAGGGCAGGCGTAGAGCGTCAGTTCCAGGGCGGTTCTTTGCCGACCACCCCGCGCAGATGCTGGTAAGCGGCGAATCTCGCCGCTTCATGGCCCGTCGCCATGTAGATCTTGTGCTGAAGACATCCGGCCGCAACACGCGGACTATCTCTGGCCAGTATCTTGGCGGTGCTTCTTGATGGGCTTCGCCAGCCGGAGAGCTCCCGCGATCATCAGGCACAGCAGCTACTCCGATTCACGGCTCGACAAGCCCGGCAGTCTCAGACGGCGTGTTCAGCCTCGACAATGGCGTCCTGCGTTTCTCGGCTGTGCCGCCGCCGACCTTCGAGAAAGTTGAGGCGCTCCTCGAAGACTTGCGCCAGCGCATTCTCAAGAGGATGCTGCGCCTGCGCGCGCTTCCCGGGGAGGTGGTCCGCGAAATGCTGTCCTGGTCGCTGGTAAGAATCCCAAACCAACCATTCGAACACCTTCTTCGCGGTTACGCAGTGATGCTCTTCCGGCGTCATGATGTCACCGTTGGATTTTTCCGCATCGCGGGCGCATCCCCCGCCGCAGAGTGCGATCGCTGCGCACGGTGAATGACCCACGCGCAGGCGCGGCCGCTCAAGAGTCCGGCCGCTCGCCGAACCCGCCGCGTCCGCTCTCGAGCCTAGAGCGAGACGGCCGCCGAGAAGCGCTTGGCGCGCTCGGACGAGCGGCGGTGGTCCGCCGACGGCAAGAGCGCCCCCAGCTCGTCGACTCTCTTGCGCGCGTCGGGATGGGTCTTGAACACGCCGCCGCCCGAGGAGGAGGCCTGGGCCATGCGCTCCAGGAAGCGCTTGAGCGCTCCCGGGTCGTAGTTGGCGTCCTTGGCGTATTGGGCCGCGAAGCGGTCGGCCTCGTATTCCTTGTCGCGGCTGTAGCCGTTGACCACCAGCTTGTTGACCACGTCGTCGACCGCGCCCTCGAAGGCCGCGGTCAGCTGCGAGATCTGCTGCGGCGTGTAGCTCTTGACCGCCTCGGAGCCGAGAATGGCGAAGGCCGAGGTCAGCCGCGAGGTCTGGATCGTCTTGAGGCCGTGCTTCTTGGCGATGTGCGCCACCTCGTGGGCCATCACGCAGGCCAGTTCGTCCTCGTCCTTGACCAGCTTCAGCATCGCCTTGGTCACGAAGATGAAGCCGCCGGGAGCGGCGAACGCGTTGACCTCGTCGGTATCGAGGACCTGGACGTGGTAGCCTTGAAACAACGCCGGGCGCTCGCTCGCCAGGGAGACCGCCTGCGCGACCTTCTGAGCGTAGAGGTTCAGGCCGGGGTCGTCGAGCGGCTTGTACTTGCCCAGGATTTGCGCGGCGACCGAGCGCCCGATGTAGTACTCCTCGCTCTCGGAGATATCCTCCACGCCCTTGCGCAGGGCTGTCGCGGCCCTCGTGAGGCTCCGGGCCTGGCTGTCGGTGATGTAACCCCCGCTGAGAGCGCTCACGTCCAGCCGGTCTAGACCGGCGCATCCGGCCAGAAGAAGGGCGACGGGGGCCAGGCGCGGGAGGTTCTTCACTGGGAGTCTCCCGCGGGGATCAGCCCGCCCGCGCGCAGGAAGTCGCGCAGGGCCGAGTCGCTCACCGCGCGGCGCTCCATCGCGTTGACCGCGGAGAAGTTCGCCGAGGCGTTCTTCGCTCCGTAGGACTTCTCGACCTGGGCGTTGAAGCCCTTGCCGGCCAGCGTGACCTCCTCGGCCGTGGCCGTGCCGCCCACCGATTCGCCGGAGCCGAGACGGATCTTCTTGGTCGCCACCGCGCTCTGGTGGATGTAACCCGAGTCCGTCTTGTACCAGCCGCCGCTGGGGCCCGAAGCCTCGAACGTCTGCCCCAGCTTCGCGGTCCCGGAGGCTAGAGCGAAGAACTGCGCGCGCTTGCGCAGGGTCGTCTCCTGCACCAGGACGGTGACCGTCGCCGCCAGGACGCTCGAGGGCAGCAGCGCCGCCGCCAGGAGGAACAGCCGCCATCGGGTCTTCTTCATTGATTTATTTCTCCGTGAGAGCGTAAGAGCCGTCCCAGTTGGCGGGAGGGGGCTCTTGTCGGTAGCGGCGACAACGATCGATGTACTCCTGCGAGGCGCGATCGTCTCCGTGCTCCTTCAGGACGCGATGAAAGACGTTTTCCGCCTCATCGAACTTCCCGGCGCGCCATAAGCCCAATCCGCTCTCAAAGAGCCGCGCTTTCTTGAGCTGATCCGCGTCCGTCTCGCCTTTCAGTCCCAGCAGTTCATAGACGCGAATGGGGAGATTCTTGCCTTTCACCTTGACGTAGTCAAGCTCGCGGACCTCGACGGCGTCCGCCGCCAGCGAGCGCGTGGACTCCGAGATGAGGATGTAGGTCCCGTAGGCCTTGTTCGCCCCTTCCAGGCGGGAGGCCAGGTTGACGCTGTCGCCGATGGCCGTGTAGCTGAGGCGTGCGGCGGAGCCCATGTTGCCGATGGAGGCCGGGCCGGAGTTGAGGCCGATACGGTTTCTGACCGGCGGGTAGCCTTGGCGCGCGAATTCTCCGCGCAGGACCTCGAGCCGCTTCTGGTTGGCGAGCGCCGCCTTGCAGGCGACCAGCGCATGGTCCGCGCAGGGCGCCGGCGCGCCCCAGAACGCCATGACCGCGTCGCCGATGTACTTGTCGAGCGTGCCGCCCGAGGCCAGGATGGTGTCGGTCATTTCTCCCAGGTAGCGGTTCATCAGGCGCGTCAGCATCTCCGGCGCGAGTTTCTCCGAGAAGGAGGTGAAGCCTTGGATGTCGGAGAAGTAAAAGGTCGCGTCGCGCCGCTCGCCGCCGAGCGCCAGCATCTCGGGATTGTCCACGATCCGCTTGACGATCTCCGGCGACAGGTACTGGGAGAATGCTCGTTGGATGTAGCGCTTCTGGCGGCCTTCGACGGCGTATCCATAGGCCGAGGCCGCGGCAAAGCCGAGCCAGAGCGCCAGTGGAGGAGCGGCCATGTCGAGCCAGACCCCGCGCTGGAAGGCCAGGCAGGCCGCTCCGGCGAGCGCGGCCGAGGAGACCAACATCAGCGCCAGGGAGAACCAGGCCCGGCTCGACAGGCGTGAGGCGCCCAGCGCGCAGAGCAAGGCGGCCAGGACCAGGGCCGGCGTCGCCGCCCACGGCGCGGGCGTGAGGAAGTCGCGGTTGATCAGGTTGTCGGTCGCGGCGGCGATGATCTCGGTGCCGGGGAAGACGGGGGACACGGGCGAGGGGCGGTTGTCAAGCAGACCCGCCGCGCTCATGCCGATGAAGACGATCTTGTCTTTGAACAGCGCCGGGGGCAGCGTGGGCGCGCGCTTGTCCTCCAGCGCCTGCCAGGAGAGGAGGAGGTCGCCGATGGGGTAGGATGCGTAGGTCTTGAGGTGGGGGTCGTTCGTGAGCGACTTGCCGTGGAAGCGCACCAGCATCCGTCCCTCGATGAGCGGGGGCCGGAGCTCCTCGAGAGTCATGCCCGTTGCGGACATGGCGGCGGCCGAGGGCAGGGTCGGGTAGAGCCGGCCGCCCATCGCGGCGATGAGCGGCACGCGCCGGAACACCCCATCGAGGTCCGCGTCCATCGTCGTGTCGCCGAGCAGGCGGCTGCCGGCCAGTATCTCCGCCACCGGCGGTCGGACGGATTTGCGCAGGAGGGCGGCGTCGGCCAGCTCCGGGCCGGCGGTCAGAGCGAAGCGCGCCGGGGGCGGCGTCGCGCGCAGGACATGGGCCTCGGCGCCCGTTTCCATGGCCATGACCACGGCGCCGAAGTCCTTGAGCGCCTTGCCGAAGGTCGCGTCCTCGGCTTGTCCGAAGGGCGAGGGGTTGGTGAAGAGCATGTCGAAGACGACCGTTCGCGCGCCGCCCCTCTTAAGGAAGCCCAGCAGGGCCCCGTAGATGCTGCGCGGCCAGGGCCAGTAGACGCTCTCCTTCTCTAAATGGTCGAGGCTGGCCTGATTGACCATCACCAGGACGATGCGGCCGTCTCGGCGGGAGGGGGCGCTGAGGCGTTGGAAGCGCCAGTCCAGGGTCTTGAGCTCTAGGACGCGGCCCAGGTCGGTGCGGCGGCCGAGGAGGACCAGCCCGCCGACCACAGCCAGGAGCCCGGCGAGAGGCCATAGCCCCCGAAGTCCCTTCGACAGAGCGGTCACCCGGCCATCTTAGCTCAATCGCCGCTCCGCCGCCAGGCGGCGGGAGCGGCTTGAGACGCTCAGCGGTTGCGGTGGGAGCGGCGGCGCAGCGGCGGCGTCGGAGGCTCGTCGGCTCCCGCGACCACGAAGCGGCGCGGCAGGGAGTTCACGGGCTCTCCATCGCGGCCGACGGCTCGCGCGGAGAGGGTGTGGACGCCGGGCTGATAGTTCGTCCATTCGAACCACCAGAATCCGCACGCGCAATGGCAGGCAAGCCAAGGGCCGCGGTCGATGGAGACTTCCACGTAGGCGACGCCCTCGGGGGCGGTCATGCGGAAGGTGTAGTGGGACGAGTTCACGACCTCGTCCTTGCCGGGGTAGTCGATGTCCAGCGGGGGTTGCGCGACGGCGGTCGTCATGTCAGGCCTCCTTCGGTTTTTCGTTTCCACCGGGAAAGACGGCGGCTTGCCGATCTGGCCCAAGGTCTCGATGACGCGCCGGGGGCGGCCCCAGTCGCACCAGCGGACCCCGTCCATCGGCAGGACCACCGTGCGCTCGGCGGCCGGCTCGAGTATGTCACGGGAGAAATTAAGAGCGTCCATGCCGCGATAGGCCTCGGTCACGGCCTCGGACTGGTCGGGCAGGCCGATGCGGCCCATCAGCGCCTCGAAGCGGCGGATCATGCCCGGTTGAAACCGCCGGCCCACCTCCCAGAGCGTCGCGGCGCGCGTCGTGACGATCATCGTGTTCCAGAGGGCGCCCTGCCGGCGCAACTCCACGGCGTCGTCATGCCCCGGTTTCTCGCGGAAGAGGCTCACGCGCAGCGCGCGGCTGTCGGGTATGGGCGCGCCGGGCAGTATCCAGCCGTAGTCGGATTCCGGACTGTCCGGGCGCGCGGCCAGCAGGACGAGGTCCTCGGGCAGGCGCTCGGCCAGGAGATAGGCCTCCTCGAGGAGTGCCAGGAAGCGCTTGCGCGGGAAGATGAAGTGGTCGCTGGGCATGAGGGCCACGATGGCCTCGGAATCCTGCGCCAGCACGCGGGCCAGAGGCAGGAAGACGCCGGGCCCGGTGTCGCGGGGCTGCGGCTGCTCGATGATATGGCCGGGCACGCGCATCCGCCGCGGCGCCAGGAGGTACTCCTTGTGCTTCGGATCGATGATGGTGACGACGCGCCAGGACCCGGCGGCGGCCGAAGCGCGCTCGAGGGTGTGTTCGAGCATGGTCCGCCGGCCGGTGAAGGCGCAGTACTGTTTGGGGCGGGGGTGGCCCAGCCAGCGTTTGGTGAAGGCCTGCATGCGCGAACCCGAACCGCCGGCCAAGACGATGGCCCAGCGTGCGCCGCTGCGGGCATATTCCTGGGCGGGGGCAACATCCCTTCTGCGCGGCGCCGGAACGGCCGTATTCATCGGAATCGGAAAACCTCGAGGCGAGTAGATTCGCTTAATTACACATTGGCGCAACAATGCGGCCAATGGGTCTATTAACGCTCTAGGCCTTTCGGCCCCTGATTCGATTAGAGATAAACGGAGTTTTCCCGGATATGATCGCCTATCTGGGGTTTGGCGCTGGCCGGCGGCATGCGTTCGGGCGGCGGCTGCGAGGGCGGCGGCTGCGAGGGCGGCGGCTGCGAGGGCCGGCGCCGATCCTTGGAGAAGGCAAGGAAGGGCGAGAACAGTCGCAGGAGCGCCATGACTCCCGTCGCCGCCGCGGCGATGGTCAGCGCGGTCCCGATGGCGATGTCTTTGAGGATGAAGCCGTAGACGAAGGTTGAGATGATGGCGGCGGCGATGCCGAGCAGCGACTGCGCGGCGAGGATCTTGTTGATGTCCGCGCCCTTGTGTCCGCCCAGATTCTTCTGATAGAGGCCCAAGATGGCGATGCCTATGAAACCCACGGCCAGGGACTGCAGGCTGTAGAGCAGGGCCACTCCGAGGATGGTGTGGGCGCCGATCATCAGAAAGAAGAGCGGCGCCTCCAGGGCGGCCAGGAAGTAGAACGGGACGGTCAGGGCCTCCTCGGTCTTGAACCCGAGCTTCCGGAAGAGCTTGGTCAGGGGTTTGATGAGCGCCACGGCCGCGATGCTGCCCACGCTGGTCATGACCAGCATCAGAGCGAAGTTGCCCATCGGAGAGGAGGTCAGCGCCTTCAAAAACCAACCCAGGCCGGGGATGTTCATGATGATTCCGAGGGCGCCCGGGTCCGAGGCGACGATGCCCTCGATGTACTCGGGGAGGACGTTGAAGACCAGGGGATCCGCGAAGAGAGAACTGAGCATCGAGGTGATGAGCATCATGCGCAGGAGGCGGTCATGGACCACGAGCTTGGTCCCGTCCTGGATGGAGACCCAGAGGCCCTTGAGCGTCGCGCCCAGGCCGTTAGGCGCGTTGACCGTCGAAGCCGGACCCGCCCGCGCGGCGTCGTTCTTGCCGCCGATGAGCTTGATGGTGGCGTAGATGAAGGCCGCGACGGCTAAGGCGCCCGCGTAGATGGCGTAGATGACCGCGCCGCCCACGCCGCCCTTGCCCATGACGGGCCCGATGAGGGCGATCTGGCCGGCGATGGCGGGGGCGATGATGGCGAGGATAGCCGCTACGAAGACGAAAATGGAGTTGGCCTTGGTGCGCTCCTCGGCGGTCACGCCGGCGGCGCCCAGGATGCGCGTGGTCGCCGCCGCGTCGGTGGTGACCGAGACGCCCTGAAAGAAGGACTGCGCCGCGATGAGCCCCAGGAGGATGGCCATCGTCGCGGGCAGGCTCAGCAAGCCCGTCGAGAAGAAGAGCACGGGAACCAGGGCGAGGACTCCAGCGCGGATGAAGGTGGAGCGCACGAACCATTTCTTGGGACCGTCATCCTCGGCGTTGCGCATGAAGAGGGGGATGGTGACGTAGCTCAGGGCCTGGGCCGCCCAGTGCGCGATGCGGGCCAGGGAGCGGTTGGAGCGGATGAGGGCCTTGAGCGCCGCCTCGCTGCCGGCGCGCGCATCGCGGTTTTCGTTGAGGGAGTTGCGCGTGATGGCGGAGATCAGGTACGGCATGCCGACGACATACATATTGTAGCCGAAGAGGAAGACGCTGTAGCCCGCCACCAAGCGCCAGAAGGCGCCGTTGAGCGCGGGGTCCTTGAAGACCTGGGTGATGCCGGGCTTAGGAGCCGGGGGCTCGGCCTTGGGGTCCGGGGGGGGGGGGGAAGCTTTGGAGAGGCTGGAGACGGGCAGGCCGGCGTCGGCTAGGGGCTTGGCGGAGATGTCGGGGGCCGCGGCGCCGTCGGAGTAGGCGCGCAGGCGTTCGCCGGTGAGCGCGGAGAACTGGATGGAGGCCTGGAAACGGGAGGCGTCGCAGTCCGCGCGTTCGAGATCCTTGACGGCCTCGGCGGCCGCCGCCTGGATGGGGGCGATGCGGTCCTGCGCGAACTGAGAAGAGGCGGCGGCTTGAGCCGAGACCGGGATCGCAGGGGGGGGCAAGAGCGGCGAGGCGGCAACGGCGGGGGCGCCCGACGCCGAAAGGAGGGATGGCTCGACGAGGGGCGGGATCTGGAGAGACAGGGGACGGGCTGCGGCGGAGTTGACCGAGACGGCGGACCGGCCCGCGGCGGAGAGCCCGGCGGGGGCCGCGATATGCGCCGATTTCATCTGCGCGACGGCCGGCTGGACGCCCAGGCAATAGGAAAAAACGAGGGCGAGCGGCGCCCTCAGGAACTTCATGCAATGGATTATACGAGCCTCCAACGTTTCGCCGGCGTGACATTCGGCCCACGCGGTCCCGGCCTAAAGGCCCGGCCGCAATCGGGCCCGAAGACCCAGAATGCCGGTCCCCCCGCGAAATGCTAGATTGCGGCCGGGAAGAACATGTTTCGCGACCGAGCGGACGCAGGCGAGAGACTGGCGCGCGGGCTGAACCGCTACGCGGGACGCGCCGATGCCGCCGTCCTGGCCGTGCCGCGCGGGGGTCTGCCCGTGGCCGAGATCGTGGCGCGGGAACTCAACCTACCCCTCGACGTGGTTCTGACCAAGAAGATCGGCCATCCCGAGGACCCTGAGAGCGCGATGGGCGCGGTCAGTCTCACGGGCGTGGCCATGAGGCCGCCGTCGGGCGTGCCCCCGGGCTACATCGAGGCGGAGATCGCGCGTTTGCGCGCGGTCCTGCGCAAGCGCGACAAGATGTACCGGGGCGGCCGTCCGGCCGTGGAGATCGCGGGCCGGACCGTGATCCTCGTCGATGACGGCGCCGCCACGGGCATGACGCTCCTGTCCGCCGTAGAGCTCCTGCGCCAGGACGGCGTCCGCCGCGTCGTCATCGCGGTCCCCGTGGCTTCCAGAGCGGCGCTCGAGGCGCTCAAGGAGCGCTGCGACGAGTTCGTCTGCCTCGGGGAGGCCGGCGATCTCATGTCGGTGAGCGATTCCTACCGGGATTTCGCGCAGGTTACCGATGAGCAGGCCGTATCGATTTTGCGCGCGGCGCGCTCCTAGCCGACGGCGTCGCGGTCGTCTCGTTGCGTCGATAGGGTGATATAGGGGAGGAGATATGAAAATCGTCGATGACCTTCTTAAGGAACATGCCGGCCTGCGCCGCAGCCTGGCCGATCTGGAGACCTTGCTGGGCCCGGGGTCGGACGCTGGGTGGGACGATTGCGCGAACTGCGACATGATCCAATTCCAAGCGCGGCTGAAGGAATTGCGCGCGCAGTTGACCTCGCACGAGACGCATGAGGAAAGCGTCGTGGCCGAAGTCCTGGGATCCATGCCCGACGGACGCGAGGAGTTCCGGCTGGGATTGGCGAAGTCCCGTGAGACCCTCGACGACCTCATGAAGCTCTTCAGCGCCGCGTCCGCGGTCGACCATGGCCGTCATGTCTACTCCGTGCGGCACATCGCCATCCGCATCCGGGAAGAGTTGGAGGCCCATCTCGTCTATGAGGAACGGGGACTCTCCCCTCTGCTCAGCGGAAAAAGTCGCGCACCATCCGCCTAACGTTTCGTATAATAAGCTCAATGTTTGGACTTGGAACCGTCGAGATCGTCTGCATCCTCCTGGTCGTAGTCATGCTGTTCGGCGCCAAACGGATTCCGGAGATCGCGAAGTCCCTCGGGGAGTCGATGAATGCCTTCAAGAGCGGGCTTAAATCCAAAGAGAAGGACGAGGACGACAAGCCTAAAGACTGACCAGCCTCCGATCTTCCGTTCCTAAACCGAAAGGCATGGAATCGAGGACGAGTCCGGCGTGAGCCGGACGACGGGGCCCGTACCGAAAGGGGCCGGCCTCCCGCGCAATGGAAAGGAGAGAGAGATGATCGCGCCCGACGAGGCCCTGCGCCTCGTCCTCGAGAAGTCGCTCGCCCTCGCTTATGAGGAGATCGCAGCCGTTGAAGCCTGCGGCCGCATCCTCTCAGAGCCCCTGTCCGCCCGCGAGGACCTCCCCGGCTTCGACAATTGTGCCATGGACGGCTATGCCCTGCGCGCCGCCGACGCTTCCGGCGCCTCGAAAGACTCCCCGCGCGCGCTCACCCTCGTGCTTGGCGCGCGCGCCGGCGGCCCGTCCACCGAGGCTGTCGGGCCGGGACAGGCCGCCCGGGTCCTGACCGGTGCGCCCCTTCCGCCCGGCGCCGATTGCGTCGTTATGCAGGAGTTGACCGCGCCCGACGGCGGCGGACGCATGAGGATACTCCAGGAGCCGGAGCCGGGACAGCATGTGCGCGAGCGCGGCGAGGATGTCCGTGCGGGGCAGCCGCTGCTGGACGCGGGCGCCATCCTGCGCCCCATCGAGATCGGCTTGCTCGCGGCCCAGGGCGTGTCGGTCGTGCGCGTCGTGCGCCGCCCGCGCGCGGCGCTCCTTTCGACGGGCGACGAACTGGCGCGGCCCGCGCCGGGCTCGGGTCTGCGCGACTCCAACGGCCCGGCCCTGGCCGCAGCCTGCGCGCGTTGGGGCGCCGCGGTTCATCGCCTGAACCCGGTCGGCGATGACCGCGCGGCCATCGCCGCCGCGGCGCGCGCCGCCCTGGCCGAGGCGGATATGCTCCTGCTGACCGGGGGCGTATCGGTCGGAGACTTCGACTTCACCCGCCCCGCCCTGGAGGACCTGGGCGCGGAGATCGTTTTCGCGGGAGTCGCCATCAAGCCCGGCAAACCCCTCCTCTTCGCGTTGGTCGGCGGCAAGCCCGTCTTCGGCCTGCCCGGCAACCCCGTTTCGGCCCTGGTCTGCGCCGAAGAGTTCGTGCGCCCTTGTCTGGAGCGACTGCAGGGACGACCCGGTTCGACGCGCAGCTTCCATATTCAAGGCGAGGCCGCCTGCGACTATCCCCTGCACAACGAGCGCCGACATTACCTCTTCTGCCGCGCGCGCCTGGAGGAGGGGCTCTGGAGGCTCGACATCATCCGCCCCCAAGGTTCGGCGCGCTTGGGCATGGCCTCCCGGGCCGACGCGTTGGCCGCGGCCGAAGGCGGTCCCCGGACCGTCAAGGCGGGCGAGACGCTGTGGTTTCGGTGGATCAAGTGATCATGGACGCGACCGGACTCGTCTTGGCGGGGGGCGCCTCCTCGCGCTTCGGCGCGGACAAGGCGCTGGCCGCCTGGGGCGAGGGCACCTTGGTGTCGGCCGCCTGCGCGGCCCTGCTCGAGGTTCTGCCCCGCGTCCTCATCGCGGCCAAGCCCGGCCAGGTCCGACCGGTCCAGGGCCCGCGCGTGAGCCTCGTTTGGGACCTGCGCGAACTCCGTCATCCCTTGAGCGGCCTCGAGGCGGGCCTGTCCGCCTGCCCCACGCCCTGGGCCTTCGCGCTGGCCTGCGACATGCCCTTCGCCGGGGCCGGCCTCGTGCGGCGGTTGGCCGCCGAGCGCGGCGGCGTCCAGGCCGTGGCCGCGCGCTGCGGCGGGCGGGCTCAACCTTTGGGCGCCTTCTACTCCCGCGAAATCTTGCCCGCGCTCTCCAAGCACCTGGAAGCCCAAGGTTCGGCCACGGCTTTCCTCGCCGGCATCCGAACTCGGACCGTCGAAGTTTCGACCGCGGGGCGGGAGTTCTTCGATCTCGACGACCGGGCCTCTTACCGGGAGGCTCTCGCGTGGAAGCGCTGAGAGACGGCTTCGGCCGGCGCCTGGACTATCTCCGGCTGTCGATCACCGATCGCTGCAACCTGCGCTGCGTCTACTGCCTGCCGCTCTCGGGCGCATCCTTCGCATCCCCCGAGGACGCGCTCAGCCCCGCCGAGATCGAGCGCCTCGTCCGCCTCGCCCAGAGGCTGGGGGTGACCAAGGTCCGCGTGACGGGAGGCGAGCCTCTGGTGCGCCGGGACGTCCTCGAGGTCGTCTCCCGGCTGGGGCGGCTGGGCCTGAGGGACTTCTCGCTCTCCACCAACGGCGTCCTGCTCGCGCCCCTGGCGGCCAAGCTCAAGGACGCGGGCCTGCACCGGGTCAACGTCTCCCTCGACACCTTGGACCCCGCGCGCTTCCTGCGGGTCGCGCGCTTCGGCGAGTTGCCCGCGGTCCTGGAGGGCCTGCGGGCCGCTCTGGCGGCCGGGCTCTCCCCGGTCAAGGTGAACGTGGTCGTGGGCCGGGGCCTCAACGACGACGAGATCCCGGCCTTCGTGGACCTGGCGCGGCGACGCCCTCTTCACGTGCGCTTCATCGAACTCATGCCCATCGGCGAGACCGGCTTCTTCACGCCCGAGCGCTGGCTGCCCATGCCCGCGATCCGCGCCGCCTGCGGGCCGCTCGAGCCCTGCGTCGCGCCGGTCGGCTCCGGCCCCGCGCGCTACCTGCGCCCCGCCGGCGGCGCGCGGGGGACCCTGGGCTTTATCGGGGCCATGAGCTGCAGCTTCTGCGCCGACTGCAACCGCATGCGCCTGACCTCGACCGGGCGCCTGGTCCCATGCCTCGGCTCGGAGAAAGGGACCGACCTGCGCAAGCCCCTCCGCGCGGGGCCCGATGACGCGGTCCTAGAGGCGTTGTGGCGGCGGACCGCCGCCGACAAGCCGGAGCGACACGAGTTGGCGACCTCGTCGCCGCGCGAGCGCTTCATGTGCTCGCTCGGCGGCTGATCTCCGGCGTTTCTCGACTTTATCGCCTCCGATCTGGGCCCTAAAAATAAACCGGTTGAGAGGATGCATATTGCTTGCACAATCAGCCGAATTGTCCAATAATCGGCCTATCAGGTCTCGGGTGAGATAAAGGGGGGTGGATCGATTGAATCATCAGATCCGTCGAGCCGTGATCGTGGTTCTTGGCGTTGCCGGGGTACTCGTCCCCGCGCAAGGCGCCCAAAGACTGGAGGCCGGGGGCTCGGAGAAGACATTCTCCTCGAACCTTCAGGCGATACGAGGCTGGTCGATGGGGCGCTTGCGCGAGGGTCTCCCGCGCTTTGGATTTAGCTCTCCTCCAGAGACGAAGTCCGCCCGGCCCGTGCTCTTCGACTTCGGCGACGGCAGGGGGGCCGTTCCGGCGCACCCGCATTCGCGTGGAGGGGGCTGGGTCGCCGACAGCGCCAAGGTTGCCTTCATCGTGTGGGTGGAGAGGGATGCGGTCGTCTGCGGCATGGCCGATGTTTCGGGCCACGTCCGACTGCTCGGCCGCGCCAGGGCGTGCGGCAATGCGCGGATTTCCGGCAACGACGTGATTATTTCCGGAGACGCCGTCATCGAAGAGGATGCCGAGGTGTCCGACAGCGCGAGGATCGAAGGCCAGGCCGTGATCTCAGGCCGCGCCATCATCGCCTCTCGCTACCTGTCCTGGCCCGCCGGAGGCGCCGGGACGCCGCGCGTGAGCGGGCATGCCCGGGTGCATGGAAACGCGGTCGTGTGCGGCAATGCGATGGTTTCCGGAAGCGCGGACGTCCGGGGCACGGCGTACCTGGGCGGCCATGCGTGGGTCGAGGCCGGGGAAATCGTTCGAGGAGCGATCCTGGATCGGAATTTGCGATAAACGCGCGGGCGAGCCGAGTCCTGCAAGGCGAGAGCCGGGGGTAGGACCCTTGTCGTTGGACCCCTTCCCCAAAAGGCCCATGCGCGAATCCTGCCGATCCTCTATCCTGACTGAGTCATGATGCTGAGCGGATCATTGCTCTCGGCTCTCGTCGCCCTGGCGCCAGCCCTCCCGGCGGCGGCCCAGGTTCGCAACGGGGGAGCCACCGCGACGACCTTGGTGCCTTCTCTGGGGGCCCAAGGCGCTTTGATCCCGGCCCTCTCGGCCGGTTCGCAGCCGAGCCTGCGCGCTTCTTCCCTTGAGCTCTCGGCTGCGCCCGCCTTCGCCTGGCTCGCGACGCTGCCGATCCCGGTACTCCCCGTCGCCGCCCCCGTGGTGTCGGCCCAGTTGGACGTGCGCACCGCGGCATCCTTCCCAGTCCTGGCGGTCAAGCCTCTCGCGCTGCACAGCCTCCAATCTCTCTTGCCCGGTCGGGACGACGGCTTGCCCGAGGCGGAGCATGTCTACGACGGCGCGCTGATCGACGCGGGGGAGCGGGTCGCCGATGCATCCGGCGTGAAGCTCTCCATCCCCTTAGGGGTCAGAAAGGTTCAGGTGGCGCCGCTGAATGACCGTAGTGCTGTAGGCCGGGTCATCCCCCGCGTCGGCGCCAACATAGATCTTCACAATAAACTGTCTAAACGCCTTCCCTTCCTCCAGCCTTTGGATGCCTTCATCTACAGCGACGTTCATAATAATCAATTCGTGGGGCTGGACCTCTCCAAGCGCCCGGAGAACGTGGAGGCTATACCCGGGCTCCAGCCCCACGAGATCGCCACCATCAAGAAGATCCAGGCCATCACCAAGGACCTCCAGGTCCTGGTGCGCGAGGAGGGCCAGACCCCGGACTTGGTGGTCGGCGGGGTGGTCACCGAGCTTAAGAGAGTCCAGTTTTATAAGGACGACCACGTCTCAGTCAAACTGATCCGAGCCAACGCCCAGATCCGCGCCCACGCCCGGCGCCACGGCCTGGGCCGAGGCGCGGTGGTCCTAGACGTGTTCGACGTCGAGAAGGCCGTGCCCGAGCGGGTGGAAGCCGAGATTCAGGAAGCGGTCAAGGCCGTCCCGGAGGTCGGCTTCGAACGGGTCTACGTATTCGTCGGGACGGAGTTGAAGACTTACTCGCGCGGCCGCGACGGGTCCTTCCGCCTCGACCCGGCGGCGCGTCCCTTCACGGCGGCCGCGGTCCAGGATTTTACCCCCTCCTTCGTGCCCTCCGCTCTGGCCGGCGCGTCCCTGCCCGAGATGACGACGATCGTGCGCGAGATCCAGGAACCCTCGCGCCGGCTGCGCGCGCACGGCATCAGCGCGACGGTCACGGTGTACGGTTCGGCGCGCATCCAGTCTCCCGAGGCCGCGAAGACGGGCCTCGCTAAGGTCGCCGCCGAGATCGGCTGGCGTCCGAAGGACGCCGGGGGCAAGCGCCGTCTCGCCGAGGCGCTCAGTAACATCCAGACCTCCAAATACTACCGGATCGCCCGCGAGTTGGGCGCGCTCATCGCCCAGGGAGGCCGGGGCAAGGTCGCCGTGGTTACAGGCGGCGGGCCCGGCATCATGGAGGCGGCCAACCGCGGCGCCTTCGAGGCGGGCGGCCCCAGCGTGGGCTACAACATCACGCTTACAAGCGAACAGAACCCCAACCCGTACGCGACGCCGGGTTTGGGGTTCACCTTCGAGCATTTCGTCACGCGCAAGATGTCCCTGCGCTACGCCTCCATGGGCGTGGTCTACTTCCCGGGCGGCTACGGCACATTGGACGAGCTCTTCGAGGTCCTGACCCTCATCCATAGGGGCAAGATGAAACGCGTGCCGATCGTACTGGTGGGGCAGAAGTCCTATTGGAATAAGATCCTGGACTTCGCCGAGTTGGCTCATCAGGGTCTCATCGCCTTGGACGACCTCTCTCTCTTCACCTTCGCCGAGACCGCCGACCAGGCCTGGAAGGCGATCGTCTCGGGCCAGACCCCGGCCGCGCGACACCCGGCCGCGCGACCTTGACGGCCGGCCGCGCCTTTGTCAGACTTCCGGCATGAGCGAGACCAAGCCCCTGTCCAGCGAGCACCGCATCGAGATCGCAGCCGGGATCATCCTCTCCGTGATCACTTGCGGCCTTTACAACATTTACTGGAACTACCGGCAGATGCAGGCCATGAACGCTCTCCTCGGCCGCGAAGAGTACCAGTTCGCGATGTGGCTCATCCTCTCCATCGTGACCTGCGGGATCTACCACATCTACTACGAATACCGCATGGGGTCCGACCTCTTATCCTGGCTCAAGGAACACGGCTGCGAGGTGAGCCCCAACCTGCCGGTCATCGGCTTGGTCTTGTCCTGCTTCGGCCTGACCGTCATCACCGACGCCGTCTACCAGCACGAGTTGAACAAATTGGTATGAGCCGTCCCGTGACCTTCCCGGCCGCCGCCGCCGCCGCGGCCTGGGCCGCCGCCGCGGTCCTGGCGGCGCTCCAGTCGCGGGGCCTGGTCGTGCCGAGTTCCTTCACGCTGTGCCCGGTGCGCCTGCTTACGGGCCATCTCTGCCCCGGCTGCGGGATGGGGCGCTCCGTCGTCTCTGCGATGAGGGGGGCGTGGGGCGCCTCCTTCGCGCAGCATCCTCTGGGCCTGTCGTTCCTGCTTCTCTGGACGGCTTGGCTGACCTGGGGGGCGTTCAACCTCTCTCGCGGGCGGGAGTTCTCGGAGGGCTTCCTGCCGGTCGTCCGCCGGCCCGCGTTCGCCTGGACCGCGCTCGCGGCGACGATCATCGCCCATGTCGCCCGGGTCGTCTGACGAGACTGGGCCTTGCCCGGTCCGGGAAATCTGGTAAAATACCAATCTATTGCGGGATGGTGAAATGGTATCACGGCAGACTCTGAATCTGCTTTTCTAGGTTCGAATCCTAGTCCCGCAGCCAATTTGGACAGGAAGCCATTTCAGCCACTTGCTGGAATGGCTTTCGCCATTCAGGGATGATGTT
>Ga0154316_108_pt3 | contig 26673 bp, 23 predicted proteins | sample RifGroA2_FD_105610 | JGI IMG/M metagenome (GOLD analysis project Ga0154316, IMG submission 105610) | Elusimicrobia bacterium GWA2_66_18
CGCGCAACGCCGCGCTCGAGGAGTTTGATCCCCGTGAGCTTGCGTTTGACTCCGTCTTTCTTCTGGCGGACCAGAACATCCTTGCCGATAAAGTCGCCTTTGTCCAATTTCACCACCCAGCCGTAATTGGCTTCGTAGGCGGTGTGGTCGTCATCGATGTCTTGGCCGTAGAGAAGATAGCCGGCCTCGAGCCGCAGCGTATCGCGAGCGCCCAAGCCGCAAGGCGTGGCGCCGAAGGAGCGCCCCTGGGCCAGAAGCTCCTCCCAAAGGCGGACGACGATCTCGTTAGGAACGATGAACTCGAAACCGTCCTCACCGGTGTACCCGGTGCGGGTGACGAAGGAGGGCTGGTCGTAGAGGGAGAGCTCCATCGCGCCGAAGCGCGGCAGGGACGGGGCCTGCGACGCGATGAAGGCCGCGATCTCGGCGGCCCTCGGCCCCTGTACGGCGACCATGCCGTACAGGTCCGACTTGTTCTCGAGCTCGACCCTCAGGCCCTTCGCGTTCTTCCGGAACCAGGCGAAGTCCTTGTCGGCGGTGGCGGCGTTGACCACGACGAGATAGCGTCCCTTGGCCAGGCAGGAGACGATGACGTCGTCGACCACGCCTCCCTTCTCGTTGGGCAGATGGGAGTAGACGGCCCGTCCCGGGCCGATCCTGGAGATGTCGTTGGCGTTGACCTTCTGCAAGAACGCCGGCGCGTCCGGCCCGCTCACGAAGATCTGGCCCATGTGGGAAACGTCGAAGAGGCCGCAGCGGCTCCTCGTCGCCTCGTGCTCGCGCAGGATGGACTCGTACTGGACGGGCAACTCCCAGCCGTGGAAATCCACCATCCGTCCCCCCAGAAGCTTGTGGCTCTCGTAGAGCGCCGTCCGGCGGGAGACCGACGTCGTCGTCATCGTGCGAAGGTATCATTTTCCCAATCCCCCCGCCAAGCTCAGGAACGGGAAATAACGTCGAGCAGGACCTTCGCCAGCCGGCGGCGCTGGACCGCGTCGGTCAGGCGCAGCACGGCCAGACGGTGTCCGTCCTGGTCGGTTTCGGCGTGTTCCACGCGGGCGCGGACGTCGTCGAAACGCTCGCCGCCCAGCTCGAAAGAGAGGAAGACGCCCTCCCCGCGAAGGAGGCGCACGGCGGTGACCAACTCGGCCCCGCCGGAGGTCAATTCCAGCAGGCGGCCCCAGGACTCCTGACGCGCCGCCTGCGGCGGGAAACGAAGCAGGACGGGGATGAAAGTCGCCGCGCGTCTCACCGCGCCCCCTCGGAGCCGTGGCGGTAGAGTCGCGCCGGGCCCTTGCCGTCGCGACGCTCGGCCACGCTCCAAAAACGCTCTCCGTCCCAGGCCAGGCCGGTCGGCAGGAAAATCCCGTCGCCGTACTCCGGGAGAGGAATGGCGGCGAGGAACTCCTCGGGCCGCTCCAAGTTATGGCGCCTCAGGAGCCGGTCGCCCGCATCGAGGGTCCAGAGGGCGGCGCCGTCCCAGACCAGGGCCACCGGCTTGAGGCCCGGCGCTCGGTACGAGGCCACCACGGTCAAAAACGCATCAAGGAGGTGCTTGCGCAGGATCTTGGCGCGCGCGTCGAGCGTCCAGAGATAGAGCCCGTCGAAGGCGATCCCCGCCGCGCCCGGCGCCGCGTTCAGGAAGCGCTCGAGCGGCGTCAGCTTGGCGTCATTCATTCGCTTGATGACGGTCCCGTCGGCGGTCGCCGTCCAGACCGCCTCCGTCGCGAAGACCGCGGCCACCGGCGTTTCCGCGGTGAGGTGGCGCAGGGTTCGGACCTTGGCGTCGGTCCGCGAATGAGCGTAGAGCGACTGGGAGAACCAGTCGACCACCCATAGGTCCTTGCCGTCGAAGGCCAAGCCGGCGGGGTGGGAAACGGGCAGATCCCAGTGGTCGACCCGCGCCGCTTCGGCGCGACGCAGTCGTTCGGCGCGGCGCAACGAGACCACGCCCAGGGACGCGGCGAAGAAGGCGCCGACGGCCAGAACGTACCAGACCGCGGAACGGCGGCGCGGGGCCAGGCGCACCGGGGCCAGGGCGGTGCCCTGGAACCGGAGGCTCTTGGCAACGCACGCCTTGAGGTCCTCGCGCGTCCAGGGAGGGGCCACGACCTCGAAGGCGCCCGCGCGCATCAAGGCCACGGCGCGGGAGGCGTCGCGCGTCTTGAGGGCTACGACCACGGCAAGCAGGGGATAGGACCGCACGAGTTCGCGGGTCAGGACTTCCGCGTCGCAGCCGCCCCCGTCCACGACGAGGAAGGCGCGCGGCTTGCTCTCGCGGGCCGACTCCACGGCCTGCTTGAGCCCCGCGGCCCCGTCGGCGCGGTGGCCCAACTCGCCCAGGAGCGCCAAGAGTTCCTCTCGGTCCCCGGTTTCGGCGGCAAGCACCCCGATCTCGGCCATGGGCTCAGGGCTTTGGCGAGGGGATGACGAGGACCGCGCCCTCGTCGGGCAAACCTCGCTGGACCTGGTCGCGGTTGGCCTCGTAGATTCGCTCCCAAAGATTGGGGTCGCCGTAGTATGTCCCGGCCATGGAACGCAGGGTGTCGCCGGCCGCCACGCGGTGGCTCTTGGGCCAGGCCGGGGGAGCCGGTTTGGGCGGGGGCTTGGGCAAGGCCAGAGGCTTTGCCGCGGGCCACCGACCCGCCGCCTTCTCCGCGGCGCGGTAGTCCACCTCCTCGTTACGCTTGAGCAGCGCCCGGTATTGGTCCTGCGCCTCGCGCGTGCGCAACTCGAGCGAGCGCAGTTGGGCCTCGGCGGATGCCTTGTTGGTCTCGGCGGTGCGGGCCTCCAGATCGAGGGTCTTGCGCCGGTCGTCAAGGCGGATGATATCGTTGCGCAGGCCCTCGGCCTCGGCGGCGGCGCGTCCGATGAACTGCCCGGCGAAGGACGGCGCCCCGAAGCGGTACTGAAAGGTGGCCTGGTAACCGCCGCCGGGGCGATTGACGCCCGAAGGCGGAAGGGACATGGCCACGTCCAAGATGACGGGCGAGAAGTTCACGCCCAGACCGAAGGCGACGGTGCTCACGCCGTCCAGGCTGAGGCCCTTGCCGGCGCGCACGCGCAGGAGGCCCTGGTGAAAGCTCGCCTCGACGCCTGGATAAAACTCGGCAAGACCGCCCTTGACGCGGAAGTCGCCGGCGATGGTGAAGCGCTTCTTCCATGCGTAGGCGGCGGCCAAGACGATGCCGCCTCGCGGCACGCCGATATCGCTGGTGAGATCGGTGAGGACCGCGCCCATGGTCAGGCCCATGTCGGTGCGCGCCAGAGCGCCCACGTCGAAGCCGAGACCGAACTTGCCGCCCTTGACCCGGCCCTTGTCGACGTTGACGAACTTGAAGTTCCCCCCGACCTTGAGCGGCTTGGAGAGGGGCGCCTCGCGAACCTTGATCTCCTGCGCGAAGTTAAAGAGCACCGTATCCATATCCCCGCCGTCTCGTTGGCGGACCAGAGAGTAAGAGGTCCCGATGGTGGCGGTGTTGATGGGATCGTAGGGACGGATATAAGCGGCCGAGACGTTGGTGAGCGTGCCGACCGGGGAGAGCATGCGGCCCAGGCAGCCCGCGGACTGGGTGTAGGGCGTGTTCGCGGTGCCGGCTGGGTTGTAGAACATCCCATAGGCGCCGTCGGAGATCGCCGCAAAGGCGGTGCCCATGCCCGCCGCCCGGGCGTCGGGCAGGACGTCGTTGAAGCCCACGGCCGCGACGGAAGCTGCGCAGAACAGCAGCGCCAGCGCGAGGAAGTTCCTCGACATAATTATTATTGTAGCGAATTGATGTTACGGGTTTGAGAACTCTCCTCCCCTTGACGGCGCGCGCCGAGGGGGCCATAATGCAAGAGGATGAGCGAAACGAATCCCTCCCGCACGGGCCGCTTCGGGGCCGTCTTCGTGATCGTGGTCGTGGCCGGGTCCGCGTTGGGCGTGCTGGGCTGGCATCTGCTGTCCAACCGGGGCGGCTCCGGGCTGGACATGTCCGGCTTCGATCTGGAGAAGACGCCCGAGTCGCGCCGACCGGCGGCCGCCGCTGCGGGCAAGCCGGCAGCCCCCGCGTCCAGCATGGGGATGCTCAAGGCGGACGCGGGAGTGCGCATCGTCGGCGGCGGTTCCAGCGGATCAAGCGCCGGTCGCCCCTCCTCGGGCGCGGCCGCGCCGGACCAGAGGCCCCGCCGCCTGGGCTTGACCGAAGCCGCGCGGAAGCACGAGACCGCGGTGCGCCGGTACGCCCAGCGCGAGACGGCAAAGCATCCGATCCTCAAGGAATACGGCCGGGAGTGGATGAGCCACCCGGACCTCAAGAAGCTCAACGACGACTACATGCGCGATAAGGACCCGTTCAAGTTCTTGGCGGGCTTGTCCAAGTCGGAAAACCTGGGCAGGATGATCAAGAAATACGCCGGGAAAAACGAGATCCGCCAGTTCGTCGTCCAGGGCCTCAAGGAGGCGCCTGCGGAGCTCGCGGCCGCGGCCGTGGAGGCGCTCAAGAGCGACCGGGTCGTCAAGGACCTGATTGTGGCCATCTTCAAGGGCCTGGGCATCCCCCTCTCCAGCATCACCGCGGTCATCGCCGGAGGCGACCCGTCGAAGCTCGACCAGAACAGGATCGCCAGCGACATCATGAACGACCCTGAGTTCAAAAAGGCCCAGCAGCAAAGCCTGCAGGCCCCGGCGGTCGACCTCCAGGGCCGGTAAGTCCCTTAATCGCTGACGGTCGTGACGGTCGTATTCGTATTCGTATTCGTCGTATCACTGGCGTCGTTGACGCACTGGGCGCCTTCCAGGTGCGTGCCGTCGCCGCAGGTCATGGTGATGGCGCTGTTGTTGTTATTGTTGCTGTTGGTCGAGCCGCAACTGCTGCTGTCGTCGCTGCAGGCGATCACGCCGCACAGACCCGCGGCCCCGCCGATGGCGACCGCCCGCAAGATGATCTTCTTCATGGCTTCTCCCTTCATGATGGTCCGGCCTCAGTTCTTGGCATTGGCATCCGTCGTCGACACGCAGGTGGTGCCGGATTGAACGGTGCCCTCCCCGCAGGTGATGGTCGTATTATTATTGTTGTTGCTGTTGCTCGAGCCGCAACTGCTGCTGTCGTCGCTGCAAGCGCCCATGAGGGCGGCGGCAAAGATCAGCGCGAACAACCTCGAAATCATCTTCGTCATACGCCCTCCTCGGACTTCGCGATAGTGTAGGCTCCCCCTGGGGGACTGTCAAGACTGGGGGATTGTTTTTATCGCTTTTTTACCGGCTCCCGGATCACTTCAAAGACGAATCCGTTCTTGTTTTCATCCATGATCCGGAATCGTTGATCGTCTCCGAGCATCCGCCTCAGCGCGGCGAACTTCGATCCGCACAACCCGAAGCGGGCGCCGAACGTCTCCATCAGCGTCCGACGCGTTTCATCAGCCGGCAGACGCGCGTTGGCGACGTCGGACCACCGCCGCCAGATCGTCGGGTCCCAGTAGAACATGAAGGTCGGGTCCATCATCACGGGATAACGGTGTTGTTCGTTGTAGAAAAGGAGTTCGGGCGGTTCGTCCCAGTCGCAGGTGTAGACGAGTTCGCCCGGCGCAACCCGCGCGTCCAGCGTCCGAGCCAACTCCCGAAAACGAGGCGGCTGGATTCGGCGGAAATCCCTCCGGATGATCGAAACCTCCACCGCGGTCGCCGCTCCCATCGCCATCAGCCAGCCCAGGAAAAAATACTTTCCGGACGTCCCCTGGTCCCGGAGGAACTCCTTCTCGCCATAGCCTTCGAGGAGATCGGTGGCCAGGAAGGCGCAGAACAAGGTCGTCACGGGCACCGCGTACTCGATGAAGCGCTTGGAACCGCAGGCGAGCAGGATCGTGATCAGCGAGATCGGGAACAGGACCCGGGTGCGCTCGGACAGGGGCGCGCGCCGGTGCAGGAAGATGAAGGCAAGACCCAGCAGGTGCGCCAGGAGCGGCGCGTGCGCGCCGACCGCCTGGCGCGTGTCCAGGGGCAGGAATTCTCCCGCCAGATGCAGGTCGACCTTGCGCGTCAGCGCGAGGAACATCACGTAGAAGTCCTGTACGTAGGAGAACTCCAGGTTTTTGGGGAAGTATGGATGCAGGAGCATGGCCAGCGCGTACGCGCCCAGGCCCGCAAGGACTATCCGGTGCTCCGAGCGCCGCTCGACGACCCTCAGGCACGCCCAGCGCACGGCGGCGAACGCCTGGGGAAGGAAGGCGGCGACATAGGAGAGCGGATAGAGGAAGCTCAGGGCCGCGAAGGCCTTGCGCCGGTCGTTGAGGAGAAAATGCAGGCTCCACAGCAGCAGCGTCGTCGACAGGACCTGGGGACGCGGAACCAGCATCCGCCACCAGAAATAGCCTCCGCCCAACAGCAGCAGCCAGAACCAGTAGAAACGCAGGCGCACGCGATTGAGGGTCAAGATCACGAAGAAGCTCGAGAACATGAACGCCGACAGCAGGACCGTCGCCAGCTTCGCGCCAAAGGCGAGATCGCCGAACGTGAAGGGAATCAGGAGCAGGTGAAAGACCGGGCTGCCGTCGCTGAACCCCTCGCGCCAAAGGCTGAAGAACGCCCACGGAAAACCCTTCAGGAACAAACCGTGATGGCGCAGCAGCCACGCGAACTTGATGTGATAGTAGCCGTCTTCTTCCGGCAGGAAGGGCGTCTGGAACTGAAACCAGGCGCATAGCGCCGCGCAGAAGAGGAAGACGGCCAGCCACTCGGACCAGAAACGCCTCGACCGGCTCATATCGGCGGCGGCCCGCGACCCGCGAAAAAGCCCTGGAGGCGCTTGGAAATCCAGCGCGGCAGCCAGAGCAGGTGGAGGATGGCGGTATAGTGCCCCAGGGGCAGCCAGACTTGGCGGGCGGCGGGGAACGCCGAAGCCAGTCGCAGCGCGTTGGCCCGGGGGATGACCGTGTCCGAGCGGACGTTGACTAGGAGGGCGGGCTTGGTCGCGTTAACTCCATTATAATCCAGAGGGTCCAGGCCGACCCAGGCCGCCTTCAGTTCCGCGCTCTGAATGCCCATCTTCCGGACGAAGGGGCCCGACAGAGAACCGTCGCGCGCCAAAGACGGGAAGTCGGCGCCCCCCATCAGGAAGACGGCGAACCCGGCTCGCGGGTCCACGCAATAGACGGCCGAGCCGACCAGGGCCCCCAGGCTGACGCCGAAGAGCGCGATCTTGCCGGCGTCCACCTCGGGCCGCGCCGCGAGCACTCCCAGCGCGCGCCGCGCGTCCAGCACCGACTGGCGGAAGTTCGCGGCCAGGCGCCGAGGCGTGCGGGCGAGGAAGACCTGCCCGCTCGGCATGGAGGGGTGTGGACGGCGGTGGAACTGGGTCGGCATCTCGACCCACATCACGACCATCCCATCTTGGACGAAGCGCTCGATAAAGCGCATCTCGATCCAGACGTTGGGGGCGGCCATGACGGGCAGGACCAGCACCGCGGGAACCTTGCGGCCCGCCGTCGAGCGCGGCACGAGGAGGTGAGCCCAGACCGCGTCGTTGGCGGGCCAGGGGCTCTTGACCGGAGACGGGAAATGCAGGAGGGTCTCCGTCCAATGCGGGCCCGGGACGGCCGAGGCGACCACGATCGAAAAATCCCCCCGCGGAAGGTCGAGGGGAGCGGCCGCCGCGGCGACGGCAAGGATCGCGGCGGCGGACAGCATCAAAATCCCATCACCATCGAGAAAGCTCCCTGGTAGATGTCGTTGAGCCCCTCGGAGGTCCCGCTGCGAATGGTGGATTTCCCCATGATCCAGTAGGAGTAGTCGAACTTGAGGGCGAAGTGGGAGGAGAGTTGGTAGTGGACCGCCGCGGTGTACTTCTTGATCTCGCGGGTGACGAAGGGCGCGTCCGCGCGGAAGGCGGTCATGGAAGGATAAGTCGTGGAGCCGTCGCGGTAGTTAAGCAGGAAATCGAGCAGGGGGCCCCGCCGGAACATCTGATTGAATATAAACAGGCCGGTCAAACGCCGGCCGTAGGCCGGACTGCGCAGAAGCGGAAAGGTCGCCTGGATGAAGTAGCCGTAAAGGTGCTCGCGCAGGCGGACCTGAGGACCGGCCAGGGAAGGGCTCGCGGCGGCGCTCGTGGACAGAAGCAGCGGACTCAGGAACTGGTTGGCGCTGTACATGGCCTCGCCCGAGAGGCCGATGCCCGCGTATTCAAGCGACCAGTCCGCGCCGTATATCTGGTCGTTGAGCTGCCCCTCCAGGTCGTACTGCCCCCCCATGCCGGACAGCCCGAGATGGACGCCGTTGAGATCGGCCGCGCGCTCGGGCACGGGCCAGGGCAGACGGAGATCGCCGAGAGCGAAGACGACGCGGGCGCCGAGGGACTTGGAGTTGTTGTTGTCGGCCAGGTTGTTGTTCTGGTGGCCGAAGTCGGGCGTCACGCCGTTGGTGGGCGGACCGGGAATCCCCAGATTGGACGGGTTGGGAAAGGTCCGGGAACGGTTGGCGCTCTCGCTGAGCCCGTTGACCACGAAGGCGGTCATCTCCACCGGCACCAGGGGATGGACGCGCACCGGATACCAGCTGAAACGCGCGCCGATGTCGGTGTAGCCTGCGCTGATGGCCGGCCGCGGGGAGTTGGGGCGCACGACGAGGTCGATGCTGTCGGGCGAGGCGTACAGGAGCGGGCGCGTCACCGCCAGGAACTGATCCGCGCGGTAGAGTTCGTTGTAGCGGCCGAAGGGAACCGGGAACTTCCCGAACTGGAGGCGGATGCGGCGGACCCGGTCGTACTCGAAATAGACCTGGTGCAGGCGCAGGCTCCCCTGCTCCGAGGTGGGGACGTTCAATTCCAGGTGGAAGGGGATGGCCTCGGCCACGGGCCCCTCGGCGCCGAAATAGAGTTCGGCGAGATAGACCTCGTTTTGGATTTGGGTCTCGAAGCCGGGCTCGCGCGGCCCGATGTTGCGCCAGTTGAGCGACATGCTGCCGTAGAGCCTCACCTTGGAGACGCGCTCGACGAGGGCCGCGAAGCTCGTCGCGCCGCCCTCCTTGGCGCTCTCGCCGACCGCCGCGGCCGCGGACTGGGCCCGCGCGCAGGACGGCGCGGCCAGCGAGAGGGCCGCGCAGACGAAGATTTGACAGGCCGGAGTCGATGATGTACGATGGGGCACGCTGTCGTGAGTATAACGCGTTTTCCCGCCGAACGCCACGCGTTAATTGAGAAGGGGGAAGATTCCATGCCTCATGTGATCGTCGAAGGTTGTCTCGGTGAAGTGTACGCGGCGTGCGTGGACGTCTGCCCGGTGGAATGCATCCACCCCGGCCAGTACCAGGGCAAGCCGTTCATGATCATCAATCCCGAAGTCTGCATCGACTGCGGCGTCTGCTTGCCCGAGTGCCCCATCGGCGCGATCGTCGGCTCGGTCGACGAGAACCCGGCTTGGGCCAAGGTCAACGCCGATCTCACCCCGACCTTCAAGGACAACCCGAAGGTCACGCCGCGCCCGCCGAACGAGCCGCCCCGCAATCCGAACAACAAGCTGGTCAAATAAGACGGCCTTGATCGTGAGAGCCGAGCGGCCCGCGCGGTCGTTCGGCTTTTCATTCCTGGCCGCCCTGCTGACGGCCACGACGTCCCAAGCGATGAACCACAACTTCGTGCACCGCACGCCCCTCGACACCGCGAAAGTGCGGGCCGTGGGCCTGGAACGCATCCCATTCGCCGAGGGGCTGTTCCGCGCCAAGACCGCGGGCACGTTCGAGTCCACGGACCTGGAGCCTCCCTCCCCCTTTGATGACCTCGTCGGGTCCTTCTCGGCCGACGTCCCCCCGGGCGCGGAAGCAGAACTCTCGGTCAAGGTGCGCGTCGAGAAGGGCTGGTCGCGGTGGCGCTCGCTCGGCGTCCAGCGCGGCGACGGCTTCTCCTCTCCCCCGAAGTCGGAGGACGACATCGCGGTCGTCGACGTCGACCAGCTCAAGCTCAAGGCCAAGGCCAAGGCCACGGCCGTGCGCTACCGCGTGCGCCTGCGCGCCGGCAGACGTCCCGCGCGCCTGCGCTCCGTGACCATCGCCCTTTCCGACGGCTCGGCCCCCGCGAATCCGCCGCGCTTCCGCGCGGGACCGTGGGTCCGCGACCTGGCGCCGGCGCCGCGCTCCCAACTGGACGCGCAGGAGAAGCACCGGCACGATATCTGCTCGCCCGCCTCCCTGGCGATGATCCTGGAGTTCTGGGGCGTCAAGAAGGAAACGGAGGACGTCGCCCTGGCCGTGCGCGACCGCACGTCTCGGTTGTTCGGCAACTGGCCGGCCAACGCCGCCTACGCGGCGTCCTGGGGCCTGGACGCGCGCGTGGCGCGGCTCGAGTCCTTGGCCGACCTCGAGCGCGAAATCGGAGAAGGACGCCCGGTCGTGGCGAGCGTGGCCTTCGGCGAGGGGGAACTCCCGGCAGCCCCCATCAAGAGGACGGCGGGCCATCTTCTGGTGGTCGGAGGGTTCGCCGAGAACGGCGATATCATCGCTTACGACCCCGCCGGCAAGGGCCGCGACCAGGTCCGGCGCATCTATCCGCGCGCGGACTTCCACAAGGCTTGGCGGGTCAACAAACGCGGGCTGGCCTATCTCATAGGCCCCAACTTGCCGCGGCGATTCTCCATCGGCGTGCCCGTCGCCGACCTCTGGAGCAGGCCCGTCAAGCGCGCGATCTTCAAGCTCGACGACGAAGTCCACCGATCCCAACTCCTCTACGGCGAGGCCGTGACCGCGCTCGAGGCCAAGGGCGACTGGGTGCGCGTGCTCGCCGAGGAGCAGGAGAGCTTCCTGCCCTCCGGCTCCTGGCAGGGCTACCCGGGCTGGGTGAAGTCCTCCGACCTTACGGCCGCCGAGCCCGCCGCGACCGACGCCGTCGTTCGCGTGCGTCAGGCGCTCCTCCAGCGCGGCGCGGACATCCTGACCCTCTCGGTCGGCACGCGGTTGTCGCGCGTCGGCGAGTCCGCCGGGACGACCTTCGTGCGTCTTCTCGACGGCTCGCTGGCCGAGACCCCCACCGACGCGCTCTACGCCCCGCCCGACCAGCCGACCGCCGCCTCGCGCGCGGAGATCATCCGCACGGCCGAACTCTTCCTCGGCACCAGCTATTACTGGGGCGGCCGCTCGGGCGTCCAGTCGGATCCGAAAATCGGGGTGGACTGCTCGGGCCTGGTGAGCCTGGCCTACCGCATCCACGGCCGCGACGTGCCGCGAGATTCCCACGAGCAGAAGCTCCACAGCCGCGCCGTGCGCAGACGGGAACTGGAGAGCGGCGACCTGGTCTTCCTGACCGACGGCGAGTCCTCGGACCTCATCACCCACGTGATGATCTTCACCGGCGGCGACGGCCTCATCGAGAGCCGCAAGTCCTCGGGCCGCGTCCTGCGCACGACCTTCCTCGAGCGCTTCGGGAAACCCCTCGCCTCCATCGAGTCCGGCGACGTCGTCTCCGACGTCTCCTTCCCCAAACCCCGCCGCCGGCGCGTCTTCTTCGGCTCCTACTTCTGAAAAAGCCATGAGCGCCTCGCGTCGGCGCGGGGCGGCCAAGGCCCGGCTCTACGGATTGGGGACGGCGCTGCCCCCGCACCAGGCGAGCCAGCCGGCATTGAAACGGTTCATGGCGTCCCTGACCGAGGCCACGCTCACGGGCCGACGGCGCGCGGTCACCCTCGATTTCCTGGAAAAGATCTACGCCTCCTCGGGGATCGAAAAGCGCCACAGCGTGCTGGCCGACTATACCAGGGATTCCCCGGAAGACTTCGACTTCTACCCGGCCAACTGGGCCCTGGAGCCCTTCCCGACCACCGCGGCGCGCATGGATCTGTTCGAACAATGGAGCGTCGACCTGGCGGAGGAGGCCTGCCGGCAGGCCCTGAGCGAGTCGGGCGCCGGACCCGCCGAAGTGACCCATCTCATCTTCACGACCTGCACGGGGTTCTTCGCGCCCGGTCCCGACATCCTCCTTCTCGGCCGCCTGGGGTTGGGGCCCCAGGTCCACCGGGCGACGCTGGGTTTCATGGGCTGCTACGCGGGCTTCAACGGCCTGAGGATGTCCGGACAGATCCTGGGAGCCGAGCCCGAGGCCGTGGTCCTGCAGGTCTGCGTCGAGCTCTGCAGCCTGCATTTCCAGAAGGAGGCCCTTCCCGACTTCATCGTGGCCAACAGCCTCTTCGGCGACGGCGGCGCCGCCGCCGTCTACGCCCGGCCCGGGCGCCTCAAAAAAGGCCTGGGGGACCTGCTCGCCACTCACAGCCGCGTCGAGAACGACAGCCTCGACCACATGTCCTGGCGAATCGGTCCCACGGGCTTCGAGATGCGTCTCAACCGCGCGGTGCCGGCGCGCCTCAAAGCCGCCGCCCCGAGCTTCGTCAGGGAGCTTTGGGGGGAATCGGGTCTCAAGCGCGAAGCGAGCGCCTGGGCCATCCACCCCGGAGGACGCAAGATCATTGACGAGGTCCAGTCCGCGCTGGGCCTGACGGACTCGCAGGTCCTCTCCGCCCGGGAAGTCTTGAGCTCCTGCGGCAACATGTCCAGCGCGACCCTCCTCTTCGTCCTGGACCGGGAACTGCGGCGAGCGTCCCAAAGCGCCGTCACGGCCCTCGGTTTCGGGCCGGGACTCACCATGGAAGGGGCCGTCTTCTCTCGGCCATGAGCGCGCCCGTCCCGATCGACTTCGACTCGCGCAGCGCGGCCCCCGAACTCATGGACGGCCCCGGCCTCGATCCGGCCGAGTTGGCCGAGACCCTGGAGCGGTTGGCCTTCATCAACAAATCCTTGGGCGGCCATGCCTCGACTTTGGACGGCTTGGCCCTCCTCATCCCCCCCGGCCGCCGCGAGTTCGACGTCCTGGACGTGGGCTCGGGCGGGGGCGACACGGCGCGGCGCATCGTGGAATGGGCGGGGAGCCGGGGCCTGAGCGCGCGCGTGCGCGGCGTCGACCTCTCTCCGGGGGCCGTCTCCTACGCGCGCCGGATGAATGCCGGCCTGCCCGGCCTTGAATTTGCGGCCTCGGACCTCTTCGATCTGCCCGCGACGCGAAGCTACGACGTCGTGCACTCGGCCCTGCTCCTCCACCATCTCCCCGACGAGACGGCGGTCAGGGCCCTGGCCAAGATGTTCGGACTCTGCCGCCTGGGGCTGGTCATCAACGACCTGCACCGCCACCCGGCCGCCCACTATGCGATCAAAGGGCTGACCGGCCTGCTCTCGAGGAACCGCCTCATCCGCCACGACGCCCCCCTCTCGGTCCTGCGCGCTTTCCGCCGCAGCGACCTGGAGGACCTGGCGCGCCGCGCCGGCCTGCCCTCCCCGGAGATCTCTTGGCGCTGGGCCTTCCGCTGGCTCATGGTGGTCCGCAAATGAGCGCCTCCGGGGACGGGTGCTGCGAGATCGCGCTGATCGGCGGCGGCGTCGCGGGAAGCGCCTTGGCGGCCCTGCTCGCGCGCTCCGGCCGCGACGTGCTCCTCCTCGAAAAAGACCGCTTCCCGCGGCACAAGCTTTGCGGCGAGTTCCTGTCCGCGGAGTCCCAACATCTGCTCCGGCGCGTCGGCTGTCTGGAGGACGTTCTCGCCCTGGGGCCCGAGCGCATCACCCAGGGACGATTCGTTTCTCCTTCGGGCCGCGACGTCGTCTTCGACCTCGACGGCACGGCGCTGGGACTCAGCCGCTGGTCTCTCGACGAGACGCTCTTCGGCCATGCCCGGGGCTGCGGGGCGTCGGCTCATCAAGGGGCCCGGGTCCTCCGCCTCGAGGCGATCCGGGGCGGCTCGCGCCTCGGCGTGGAGTGGGAAGACGGGAGGCGGACCGCCGTCGAGGCGCGCCTGGTCGTGGCGGCCTACGGCAGGAGGTCCCCGCTCGACGCTCAACTCTCTCGCGCCTTCCTCGATGAACCCGCCGGCGCGCTCGGCCTCAAGCGGCACCATCGTCCGGCGGACACGGAGGCGGGACGGCGCCTGCTGGGCGAATTGGAGGGGCGCGTGGAGATCCATCTCTTCGAGGGCGGCTATTGCGGCTTGAGCCGCGTCGAAGGAGGGCTCGTCAACGTCTGCCTCCTCCTCGAGGATAGCCTTCTGCGGAGCCTGGCCGCCCCCCGCTGGGACGAGGTCCGCGGGGCGATGCGCGAGAGGAGCGAGAGCCTGCGCGAACGCCTCCCGGCGCTGGTTGCCGCCGAGGAGGGCTTTCACGCCGTGGCGGGACTGGGATTTTCCCCCAAGGAGACGAGCCGGGGCGGCGTGCTCTTCATTGGAGACGCCGCGGGCATGATCGCGCCCCTCTGCGGAGACGGCCAGGCGATGGCCCTGGAGTCGGCGGTCCGGCTCGCCGAGTCGATCGGGAAGCTCCCCGCGCGCATGAACGACGAGGATCTCGCGGCGCTGGGCCGGGGCTGGGACGAGGACTGGAAGAAGCTGTTCTCCAAACGCCTGAGGCTGGGACGCATCCTCCAAGCATCTCTTCTGCGAGCGCCGGCGGCGGAAGCCGCGGTGCGCCTGATCTCCGGTTTTCCCCGCCTGGGCCGCGCGCTCGTGCGCGCGACCCGCGGCCACGACCCGGCCTAGAACTTCGCGCAGCCCGGCACGCGCGGGCAGAGCTCGACGTCGCGGATGTTCTCCATGCCCGTGACGTACATGAGCATGCGCTCGAAGCCCAGGCCGAAGCCCGCGTGCGGCGCCGTGCCGAAGCGGCGCAGGTCGGCGTACCAGGAGTAGGTCTCCGGGGAGACGCCGGTCTCCTTCATGCGCGCCAAAAGCCGGTCCAGGCGGTGCTCGCGCTGGGAGCCGCCGATGATCTCGCCCACGCGCGGCACGAGCAGGTCCATGCAGGCGACGGTCTTCCGGTCGTCGTTGCAGTACATGTAAAAAGGCTTGAAGCCGCGCGGGTAGTCGATGACGAAGAGCGGGCGCTTGGCGTACTCCTCCGTGAGATAGCGCTCGTGCTCGGTCTGCAGGTCCTTGCCCCAGAAGATCGGATGGTCCCACTTGCGCCCGGACTTCTCCAAGACCTCGACGGCCTGGGTGTACGTGATGACCCCGAAGTCCGCCTCCGCCACGGCTTCCAGCTTGGCGCGCAGGCCCTTCTCCACGCGCTCATCGAAGAAGGCCAGGTCCCGTCCGCAGTTCTTGAAGAGATGCTTAATGAGGTGCTTGATGAAGGCCTCGGCCAGTGCCCGGTCATCCTTGAGGTCGGCGAAGGCGAACTCCGGCTCGATCATCCAGAACTCGGCGGCATGGCGGGGAGTGGTGGACTGCTCGGCGCGGAAGGTCGGACCGAAGGTGTAGACCTTGGAAAGCGACATCGCGAGGATTTCCGCCTCCAACTGGCCGGAGACGGTCAGGCCGCACTTCTCGCCGAAGAAGTCCTGAGACCAGTCGATCTTGCCGTCGGAGCCGCGCGGCGGATTCTCCAGATCCAACGCGGACACCTGGAACATGGCTCCCGCGCCCTCGCAGTCGGAGGTCGTGAGGATGGGCGAGTGGCACATCACGAAGCCCCGGTCGCGGAAGAACTCATGCACCGCGAAGGACAGCTCCGCGCGGACCCGGAAGACGGCGCCGAATGTATTCGTCCGCGGGCGCATGTGCGCCGCGCCGCGCAGGAACTCGAAAGAAGTCCCGGCTTTCTGCACGGGAGAGGAAGGATCGCACTCGCCCAGCACCTTGATGGAGGCAGGCTCCAGCTCGAGCGTCTGGCCCTTGCCTTGAGACGCGATGAGTTTGCCCTTCACCGCCAGGCAGGCGCCGGTGATCTGCTTGAGGATTTTCTGCCGGCCGGGGAACTCCGCGGGGACGAGGATTTGGACGGAGTCGAACGTCGAGCCGTCGTTTAAGTGGATGAAGCCCACGCTCTTCGACTCGCGCACCGACTTGATCCAGCCGGCGATGGTCACTTCGTCGCCCGGCTTGCCCTTCTCCAGCGCCGTCTTGATCTCCGTTCGCTCCATGACGGAGATTATGTCAAATTCCCGCCGCCCCGCGCCCGGCGCCCCCTCCCAAAGACCCGGGCGCGCGGGGCCTTTGGACCCTAGTCGAAGCCGCTCGCCCGGATTAGAATCTTTCCATGCGCCTATGGCTTTGCCTCCTCGTGCCGTTCGGGTCCATCCCGGTCCAGGCGGCCGTCGTCTCCGCCGGATCCTCCGCCGCCCCGCGCGGCGCCCTCCCGGCCTCTTACCCGGCCGTTTCGCCCTCCATCCACCGGCCGCTGACCGCTTTCCTGGCTTCGGGACTCCCGTTGCTGGCCGCGCGCCTGCATCCCGAGGCGGCCAATCTGCTCAAGAACCTGAGTATGTCCGTGGCGCAAGGAGCCCCAGCGGCGTCGGTCCTGGCCCCGCTGGCTTGGGCCATGCGGGAACGCGGCCTCTCGCCGATGGATCTCTCCGGACCGATCTCGGAGGCGTCCGCGAACCTCCTGTCCGAGGCGGCGCTCTCCGCGCGGCAGGAGGTCGAACTGCAGGCGGTCGCGCTCATGGCGGAGTCCGTTCGTCCCAAGAATTCGATCGAAAAACTCTCTTCTATCGCGCGCCGCATGGCGGAGTTCGGGGTCTTTTACGGCTCGTATTTCGGCGCCGCGGCCGACAAGACTTTCGCGTCGGCGCTGTCGGACTTAAGCATACGCCGGACACGGATTCTCACAACCCGAATGAGTTCCGCGGCCAAGTCGGCCCAGGCCGCGCTGGATGGGACGCCGATGACGGCCGAAACAGCGGAGAAGCTCGCCTTGCCGCCCATGGGATACTCCACGGCGATCATGCCCGCGAACAAACCCGTCCAATATGCGAAGCCGAAGACAGAGGCGCCGGCCGCGCTCGTATTCTTGCCCGCGCCGCTGGATTTGCCCCCGCCTTCGCCGCCGATCCCTCCGGCTGCGGGCACGTCCGGGCGCGGACTATGGGCCCCGGAAACGATCGAGGCTCCTCTGGCCGACGACCCCCTGGGCGTCACCGTGCACCGCCTCTCCAACGGGATGACCGTCTACTTGAGCCCCAACCGCTTGGAGCCCCGCGTCACGGCCCGCGTCGCCGTGCGCGCGGGATCGCGGCAGGACCCCGCGGACTCCACGGGCATGGCGCACTACCTCGAGCACATGCTCTTCAAGGGCACCGAACGCTTGGGCACGACCGACTATGAGAAGGAGAAGCCTCACCTGGAACGAATCTCGGCCCTCTACGAGGATCTGTTCCGTGAGCGCGACGGCCGGCGCCGCAGGGAGCTCTACGCCCGGATCGACGCGGAAAACCAGAAAGCCGCGGCGTACGCCGTTCCCAACGAACTCGACCGTCTCTATGCCGTGTTCGGCTTCAATGACATCAACGCCCACACGAACACGGAGGAAACCGTTTACAAGGAGAGCTTCCCGTCAAACCGGGCCGAGACCTGGGCGCGCATCGAGGCAGAGCGCTTCGCCCGTCCCGTGTTCCGCCTCTTCCAGTCCGAGCTGGAGGCCGTTTATGAGGAAGACAACCGGGCCAAGGACAACGCGAACAGAGTTTTGTGGAGCGCCGTTCGGGCCGCGGCGTTCAAGGGACACCCTTACGCCCGCTCCGTCATCGGACTCTCCGAACATCTCAAGAATCCGTCGCTGGCCAAGATGTACGCCTTCTACGACGCCTGGTACCGGCCCGAGAACATGGCCGTGATCCTTTCCGGCGACTTCGACCGCGTCCGGATGCTGGCCCTCCTAGAAGAACACTTCGGCAGGCTCCGGCCGAGGACCCCCTCCGCTCCGGCCGAACCCCCCGCCGCTTTCGAGCCCCTGAAAGGCGTGGAGCGCCGCGAGATAGTCCATGAAGCCGAGGAGACCGTCGGCGTGACTTGGCAGACCGTGCCGCGCAACCATCCCGACGCGGACGCGCTGGCCGTTTTGGAGCATCTTCTGGGAGCTCCCAAGTCGGGCCTGTTGAACCTCCATCTCACGCAGGCCCAAAAGATCAAGGAGGCCGGTTCGTTCATTTGGCCCTTCAACGAGAAGAGTCTCTTCCTGCTCAACGCCGTGCCGAGGGCCGGTCAAAGTCTGACGGAAGCCGAGGGCCTGCTCATGGAGGAGCTCGAGAAGGTCAAGGCCGGGCGATTCACGCAGGACGATGTCCGCGCCGCGGTCACGAACATGGAGGTCGAGGAGAAGGAACGTCTGGAGTCTGACGAGAAGCGCGTCGACGCGATCCTCGAGTCCTATATCGCCGGTTCGCAGTGGCGCCGCGACGTCGAGGGCCCGGCCCGCCTGCGGCGCGTGAGCAAGGAGGACGTGATGCGCGTCGCCGGCCTCTACTTGGGAGGCGACCGCTCCGTCGTCTACCGCCGTCAAGGCAAGACCGACGCGCCCCGCATCGAGAAGCCGGGCTTTACGCCCATCGACATCGATCCGACCCGGCGTTCGGCCTTCGCCCGCGAGTTGGCCGCCGCTCCCGCGCCGCAACTCAAGCCCCGCTGGCTCGAGGAAGGAAAGGACTATGTCGTGCGTTCCGAGCCGTGGGGCAAGCTCTACTGGGCCAAGAACCCGATGAGCGACCTGTTTTCTCTCGCTTTCATCATCCCCGGCGGGCTCCGGAAAGACCCGCGCCTGCCCATGGCCGTCCAGCTCTTCAACGCGTCGGGGGCGGCGGATCTCACTCCGGCCGAGCTCGAGGCGCGTTTGTCCCGGCTGGGGACGAGGATGGAACTTCAGTGCGAAGAGGACGAATGCGGGGCGATCCTGACGGGCCTGGAGGCGAACTTGGCTGAGTCTCTTCGCCTTCTGTCTTTGCGCCTCGCCCGGCCCAACATCCCGCGAGGAGCCCTGCGCCGCCTCGTCGACGTCGAGTTGGGCGCTCGGCGCGACGGGCGCAAGAATCCGGAAGTCATCGGGCAAGCCCTGCGCCAGTATGCCGAGAGCGGCGCCGGCAGCGCGGTCCTGGCCGATTTGAGCGCGAACCGCCTCAAGGCTCTGCGCACGGACGAGCTCCGCCGCCTGTTGGCCGGCCTGCCGGGGACCCGGCACGACGTGCTGTTCGTCGGGACCAAGACGCCCGAGGAGATATCGCAAGCGACGGCCTGGGGGCGCCGCCGCTGGCGCCGGCAGCCCCCGCGCCCGGCGCGGCGCATCGCGGTCCCGTCCAAACCCCGGGTGCTCTTCGTCCACCGCGAGGGGATGGTCCAAGCGCATATCGGGCTTTTCGCCTCGGACGGCCCCAGCGGCCCCGATGGGGCCGTCGCCCGCCGCTTCTACACGACGGCGATGGGCGGGATGGGCGGGATCGTCTTTCAGGAGGTGCGCGAGGCGCGCTCCCTGGCCTACTCGGCCCAGGGGTCCTACGATCCAGGCGCCCGCTCCGGCGACGACGGCGCGCAGGCGGGCTGGGTCGGGACCCAGGCCGACAAAGCCGTGGAAGCCGCCGAGCTCATGCGCGACATCTTCAAGAGGACTTCCCTCCCGCCCGAGCGCTTCGCGGCGGCCGCCCGTGAAGTCGAGGAATTCTATCGCTCCAACGCGATCTCCTTCCGCGATATCCCCGGTCGGCTTCTGGCGTGGAGCCGGGCGGGATTCTCCTCCGGGGACCCTCGCCCGGAACTTCTCAAGCGGGCGAAGACCTTCCGTCCGGAGGACATGGAGGCGATGCTCCGCCGCCTCCGCGGCCATCCCCTCACCTTCTACGTGGTGGGCGATCGCGATAAGCTCGATCTGGAAGGGCTCAAGCGCCTGGGCGAGTTCCAGGAAGTTTCCCCGGACGACATCTTCCCGCGATTGTAGTAGAATCGCCGCATGAACGCATGGCTCGCGGCGCTCCTGTGCGCTTGTCTAGCAGCGCCCGTTGCCGCCAAGGATGAGCCCATCGTCTTGCTGCACCCGCCCCGCGTCTCCACCGAGCCCATCACCTTCGTCTGGCCCCCGGAGGGCCTGACGGTGCCGGCCGAGGCCGAGTTCATCCTGGGCAGCGTCGCCGATCCCAAAACGCCTTTCACCATCAACGGCCAGACCGTGACCGCGCACCAGGACGGGGGCTTCCTCGCCTGGCTGCCGATCTCCGCGGGGACCTTCACCTTCCACGCCGAGTTGGCCCTCTCCTCGGGGACCGCGACCGCCGAGCGCCGCATCTTCGTGCCCGCGCCCCCCGAACCCCTGCCGGACGGCAAGCTGGCCGTCGACCCCGCCTCGCTCTCGCCCAAATCCGACCTGGAACTGCGCGCCGGGGATTGGTGGACGGCCCGCATGAAGGCGACCCGGGGGCGGCGCGCGCGCTTGCGCGTGGGCAAGGGACCCTGGCGGGAGATGAGAGAGGTCAACGCCGCCCTCGGCCTCTACGAAGCCGTGATGCAGGTCTCCATCGGCGAGGAGTTCTCAGCCGAGCGCGTGGAATACGAGGTCGGCGGCGGCTGGTCTGCCCTGCGCATCAAGGGCGCGGCCCTGGTGTCGGCGACCTCCCGCCCCCCCGCGGTCGCGACCGTCAAGAGCAATGCCGCGGGATTCGCCAGCGTCAAGACCGGACCCGCCAACGGTTTTCTGATATTTCCCCCGCCCGGCGCGCGCATGCTCGTCACCGGACGAGAGGGAGGCTCCCTGCGCGTGGCCCTCGGCTCGAATCTCTCGGGCTGGATCGCCGAGCACGACGTGGAACTCTCGACCGGAGTCGCGCCCCCGCGCGCGGTGACCGGCAACATCGGCGTATCGGCCAGCAGCGCGGGCGCGTCCGTGCGCGTGTCGCTCAGCGAGCGAGTCGCCTTCCTCGTGGAGGAGAACGAGGCCCTGGACGGCCTGAGCTTAAGGATTTTCTCGGCCGTGGGCCACACGAACTGGGTGACCTACGAGGGCGACTCCGACTTCGTCGACGAGGTCCGTTGGCGCCAGGAAGCCACGGACATCATCGCCGTGACCGTGCGCCTCAAGCCCGGACGCCGGCTGTGGGGCTGGAACGCCCATTACGACGCCGGCTCCCTGAATCTGGACTTGCGCCGTCCGCCGCGCGTCAATCCCTCCGGACCCCTCTCTGGGCTTAAGGTGATGCTCGACCCCGGGCACATGCCTTCGGCGACGGGAGCGACCGGGCCCCTGGGAACCAAGGAGATGGATGCCAACTACGCCATCGCGCAGTCCCTGGCCGAGATCCTCGCGCGCGACGGAGCCGTCGTCCTGGTTACGCGCTCCTCGCCGACGGACGAAGTCTCGCTTATCGACCGCCCGCGGCAGGCCGTCGATCGAGGCGCCGACCTCTTCGTGAGCCTCCACAACAACGCCCTGCCCGACGGCTCCAATCCCTTCGCCAAGCCCCGCGGCTTCACCGTCTTCTATTATCACCCCCACAGCCTGGCCCTCGGCCGCGCGCTGCACGCCGCTTACAAAGACAAGCTGCCTCTGCCGGATGAAGGGCTGCAGTGGGGCAACCTGCTCGTCGCGCGCCTCTCCGCCGTGCCCGCCGTCCTCATCGAGAACGCTTATATGATCTTGCCCGACCAGGAGGCCCGCCTCAACGACCCCGCTTTCCGCAAGGACCTGGCCCAGGCCGCGGCCGCGGGGCTCAGGGCCTTCGTGCTCGAAGCGGGCGAAAAGGCCCGAAGATGAGCCCGATCCCCCGAGGGCCGCTCGAGTCTCTCTGCGGCCTGATCTCCTTCTTGACCACGGTCAAGGAGCCCGACGACGACCGCGTCTGGGCCCGGGTCGCCGACAAGCTCGCGGCGGCGTTCGACTGCGAGGCCGCGACCTACTTCGTCTTCCTCCCCAAGCAGGGCCAACTGGTCGCGCGCTCCGCGCTCGGCGCCGTGGGCCGCGGCATCGAGTCGCATCCGATCGAAGCCGGCAAGGGCCTCTGCGGCTGGGTGGCGAAGTACCGCGAGCCGCTCCTCGTCGACGACGCCTACCGCGACGAGCGTTTCCTGAAGGACTTCGACGAGTCCACCGGCTTCAAGACCCGCCAGGTGATGGCCCTGCCCCTCTTCAACCTCCTGGACCTCGTCGGCGTCCTGGAATTCATCAACAAGCGCGGCGGCCCCTTCAACGAGGCCGACCTCGCCCTGGCCACGGCCGCCGGTCAGGCCGCGTCCCTGGCGCTTCGCGCCTTGCGGCTGGAGAGCACCGTCGACCGCGTCACCGCGCACAACGCCAGCATCTTGGAGAACCTCGGCGGCGGCTTTTTGGCCGTGGACATCCACGGCCGCCTCATGCTCTGCAATCCGGCCGCCAAGCGCATCCTCGGCCTGCCCGACGATATCGCCCTCAACCAGCCCGCGGACCAGGCCCTGATGGCCATCCCGGAGATGGATGCGATTCTCATGGACACCCTCGTCAAGAAGGAGGCGGTCAAGCGCCAGGACCTCTGGTGGAAGCAGAAGGGCGAGACCCGCGTCCTCGGCTATTCGACCCTCCTCATCCAGGACCCCCACGGCCGGGTGGTCGGCGCGGGCATCACCTTCCAGGACATCACCCAGTTCCAGAAGAAAAAATAGCGGAGGATCCTTCATGATGCTTGGAGACAAGGCGCCGTCCTTCAGTCTGCCGGGTGTGGACGGCAAGACGCACACCATCGAATCGGTCAAGGGGGCCAAAGCCGCCATCGTGGTCTTCTCCTGCAACCATTGCCCCTACGTGCTCATGAACGAAGACCGGCTCATCTCCGTCTGCAAGGACTACGCGGCCAAGGGCGTGGGAATGGCCGCGATCAACTCGAACGACGCGGTGAGATATCCCGACGACTCCTTCGAGAATATGAAAGCGCGCGCAAGCGCGAGGGGCTTCCCGTTCCCCTACCTGCATGACGCGAGCCAGACGGTCGCGCGGGCCTACGGGGCGACCCATACCCCCCATCTTTTCGTCTTCGACCAGGATCTGCGCCTGGCTTACACCGGTTCGGTCGATGACGACAACAACTACCAGACCCGCAAAAAAGCGGAGAAACCATACCTCCGCGACGCTCTGGACGATCTCATCGCGAACCATCCCGTCCGGCTGCCCGAGACCCGCGCCATCGGCTGCACGATCAAGTGGAAATAAAGTGACGGGCGCGTGAAGGCGCACGCTCTCGTCTGGATCGCCCTGACCGCCTCGCTCCTCTGGATCTTCCTGCTCTGGTTCGAGGGCGCGATGATCTATTTCCCATCCCGGACCATCGCCGCCCATCCCGGAAGCTACGGCCTGCCCTGGGAGCGCGTCTGGCTGACGGCCCGCGACGGCGCGCGTCTGCGCGCCTGGTTTATTCCCGCGACGCGCGCGGCCGCGCCGGTCATGCTCTGCCTCCACGGCAACGGCGGCAATCTCTCCGATCGCGTCGAGAAGATGCGGATATTCCATGCGGCCGGGGCGACCCAGCTCTGGGTGGACTGGCGCGGCTACGGGGAAAGTTCCGGGCGTCCGAGCGAGGCCGGGCTCTACTGCGACGCGCAGGCCGCCCGCGACTGGCTCTCTTCGGTCAAAGGCGTCCCCGCCGACCGCTTGGTCCTCTACGGCGAGTCGCTGGGCGCCGGCGCGGCCGTCGAACTCGCGTCGCGCGCGCCCGCCGCCGGCCTGATCATGGACGGCGGCTTCACCTCGGTTCCCGACATGGCCCGGCTCGTCTTGCCCTGGTTTCCCCGCCGCCTCATCAGCTCCCGCTTCGACAACTTCGCCAAGCTGCCAGGCATCAAGATTGCCACCCTCTTCCTGCATAGCCCCCAGGACGACATCGTGCCCTACGCCATGGCCAAGCGCAACTTCGCCGCCGCCGGCGGGCCCAAGAGCTTCGTGGACCTGCAGGGCGGCCACAACGCCGGCTTCCTGGACGCGGGCGAGGCTTACGGCGCCGCGATCAAGAACTTCCTCTCCTCACTGGAGCCGGTCCGGCGCCGCGGCTCGGGAGCTCAAGGAGGCGATGGAGGACGAGGCCGCGCCGGGAGAGGAGGGGCAGAGCGTGCCGCCTCAGGCACTCCGCCATGAGCGCGAGCGTGCGCCGGTCGTAGTAGCCGGGGTCCTCGCGGTAGAGCTCGGAAGCGGCGTTCTCCAAGACATGCGTGATCCCGAGGGCTCTGAGGCGCGCGAACAGGGCGTCGGGACCGGACGCGGCGCGATAGTCGACCAGGGCCTGGTTCATGGGGTCTCCCCACTGGTAATCGAAGCCGGCCCCGTAGCCGCGGATCTCCCGGAACAGCAGGACCCTCGCTCCGGACGGAAGCGCCGCGCGCGCCTCGCGGTAGAATGAGTCCAGCCCGATGGTCCGGTCCTCCCAGAGCGCGCGGCGCTCGGCGCCGGGCGCGCTCAGGGAGCGCGGCGCCAGGACGGCGAAGAGCTCGTTGTTGGGCGAAGCCAGGACGATCGGGACGGCGCCGGCCGCGACCAGGACGGCGGCGGCCGCGGCGCGCGGGCGCCCCGCGCCGAAAGCCCCGGCCGCGGCGCGACCCGCGGCCACAGCCAGAGCCGGCCACAGGGGCATCAGGTAGCGCCAGGCCGCGTGCTCGCGCAGGACGAGGAGGACAAGAAGCGGCGCCGGAATCCAGAGCCGGCGTTCCAGCGGCGCGGCCGCGGAGGCGCGCCGCCGCCCCAAGGCCAGAAGCCCCACGAGCGGCAAGAGGAGGAAGCCCGGGCCGTCCTGCGTCAGCGCCCAGAAGGGCGGCGGAAAACCCCAGCGGTTCGAGATTTGGTTGCGCGCGGCCAAGGCCGCGGCCTCGGGCCTCCCCAGGAGCCCCGACCAGAACGGCCAGACCGGGTCGCCGGTTTCAAGCCAGGTCTTGAGCAGCCACGGGCCGACCACGGCCAAGCCGCACGCGAGGAAGACCGCCGCGGCGCGCGGCCGGCGCCGAACGGCGGCCAGCCACAGGGTCCAGGCCGCGAGCGCGGCGAGCAGGGTCATCTTCGACGCGGCCCCGAAGCCCGCCAGCAGGCCCGCCGTCGCAAGCCAGCCCCGCGACTCCTGCTCCTCCCAACGCGCCAGCGCCCCGGCCGCCGCGAAGGCGAAGAGGGCCGCGGCGGCGTCGGCGTGCGCGGCGCCGGCCGCGCGCAGGAACGCCGGCTGGGCCGCGATCAGGAGGGCCGCGCTCCAGGCCGCGGCGGGCCCCGCCGCGCGCCGCGCGACGCCGAAGACCCCCGCGACGAGCAGTCCCGCCGCGCCCAGGTGGATAAGCGCGGCCGCCCCGTCGCGGCGCGCGGCCAGGGGCAGGGCGTAGAGGGCCTCCATGAGGTGAGGCCAATGAGAGTGGAGCATCCATGGCAGAGGCGTCATCCGCCCCGCCTTAAGGGCGAGTTCCGGCAGGGCCAAGTGGTAGGCGCGGACGTCCCAGTCGGCGGGCGGCGCGAGCGCGCGCAGGAACGCGCAGGCCGCGGCGAAGGCAAGGAGCCCGACCGCGAGGCCGGCGAGAGGGTTCGGACGCGGGACGGACCATGACGGCCGCGGCACTCCCATCGAGGCGATCCCGGCGGCGGCCGCGGCCAGGACGGCCAGAGACCAAGGCCGCAACAGCCCCCCCCAACCGAGGACGAAGACCGCCTGGCCGAGAAGCCCCAGCCCAAGCGCGGCGGCGATGATCCCCTCTTCGGCGACTCCTCCCGCGCGCAAGGCGCGGCGGCCGAGGCCCCAGGCGACGGACCAGAAAGACAGGGCCAGGGCCAGGGGCCATAAAGCGTGCGACAGGACCAGACGGAGGGATTCGAGGTCGAGAACGCCGGGAGCGCGGAGAAGATATCCCCAGAATCCAGCGGCGCGAACGGCGAGAAGTCCGGCCAGGACGCCGAAGGCGGAGGCCAGAAACGTCGTCATCCCTATTGTACGCGGGCGGCCAGCCAAAGCGCGGCGCGGCGCGCGAAACCCGCGCGGCGGTCCAGCAGGCCATGGTCGGCGCCATGCTCGACGACGAGCTGGGCCGGGCCCTCGGCCAGGTCCAGGAGGCGCCGGGAAACCGCGGCCGGGATGATCTCATCGGCGTCGCCGTGCACGAGAAGCAACGGCATCCTCAGGCGCCGGACCGCCTTGGCCGGGTCGCCCGCGGTCACCGCGCGCCGGAAGTCGGCCAGGAGCGCGGCGGGCTTCGGCGCGTTGAGAGGCGCGCAGAGGCGCGCGAGGAAGTCCCGCGTGCCGGGGCCGATCATCTCCGGACCGCCCGCCGGGGCGACCGCGACCGCGGCCTTCAGCGTGCCGTCCGCGGCCGCCAGGTTGAGCGCGGCCCAACCGCCCATGCTGAAGCCGAACACCGCGACGCGGCGAGGGTCCACGAATGGGAGCTTCCTCATCGCGCGCAGGGCCGCGCGCGCCTGCGGCACGAGCGTCGTGAAGCGGTAGGTCCCGCCGCTGCCCCAGGAGCCCAGGAAGTGGGGGGCCACGGAGGCGACGCCGCGCGCCATCAACTCGCGCTGGACGTCCACGCTCTTCTCCGCGCCGGGGAACCCATGCAGGAAGAGCACCGCCGGGAACCTCCGGCCCTGCGGCCCGGCGGGGCGGTGATATGGGGCCAACATCTTGCGGCCCAAGACGCGGAAGATTTCGATGCCGAAGCGGGCCTTCATACCGGCATTCTACCGCATCACGGGGAATCCCGCTATAACCGCCGCGCGCCGGCGTTCTCCGGGACGCGGCTGACGAAGGGGTCGCCTTGAAGGAAGAAGCGCCACGGCCGCCGCCTCCCCGCGGAAATCCCGACCCGGCGCGAAACCATCACCGGTCCGGGAACGAAGCCGTCGTCGACGACGAAGAGGACGGGGCCGGTCAGCGGCGCGCCCCCGTGGGCGAGGCGCACGCCCATGGCGCGGCACAGCCGCCCGGGCCCGCTCGTCCACTGGCGGGG
>Ga0154316_123_pt1 | contig 26390 bp, 24 predicted proteins | sample RifGroA2_FD_105610 | JGI IMG/M metagenome (GOLD analysis project Ga0154316, IMG submission 105610) | Elusimicrobia bacterium GWA2_66_18
CCGACAGGCGCTGGTAGCCGAAGGAGAGCGGCAGGCAACGGTGGGTCGCGCCCCTCTTGTCGGGGTTGTCTCGGTAGTTGATCGCGGCCAAGCAGGCCCCGACGCCGGCGGTGGCGCGTTCGCCGAGGCGCACGCGGCACCAGCCTCTCCCCGCCAAGGCGTCCGGATCGCCGGGCAGCGCCCGGAGCACGACTTCGTAGCGGGCAAGGGCCTCCCGGTACTCGCGCCGCTCGAAGTGGTCGTAGGCCAGGGCGAGGTTGGCGTCGCGTTGGGCGGGATTAAGCGCGAGGACGTCCTCCGCCTGCTTGCGCCAGCCGGGTTCGCCGCGCGCCTTGGCGACGAGAAAGAGCCCGACGTAGGGCGCCTCCTCGCGCGGCCCCAGATCGCGGGCGCGCCGATAGTAGGACGCGGCCTTCGGATATTCCCGAAGGAGATAATGGACGTAGGCGCAGCGGAGGATGAGGGGGTAGGATTGGGGATGGGCGGAAACCGCGGGCTTAAGGGCCGAGCGCGCCGCCGCCGCGTCGCCCCGGGCGAGGGCCTCGTCGCAGCTTCTCAGCGCGAGTTCGGGGTCCGCCGGGGAGGCGCCCTCCAGAGCGAGGACGTTCGGCGCGGCGGCCGCCGCCAGCGCGGCGAAGGCCAGCGCGGTCGTGCGCGCCGCCCGCCTCACCCCTGCCTCCTCGCCGTCAACAAGGTCCTCCCGGCCGCGTCGATGAGTGAAGCCTCCATGAGCCCCATCTCCTCATGGAACACGGCGCGGGCGGCGCCCAGCCGCGGCCGTCCCGGCGGCGTCCCCGTGAAGCGGGCCTCGACGCCGAAAAACTCCGCGCCGGCGCGTCCCGGCGGGACGAAGAACGACTGCTCGGCCCGAACGCGCCAGCCGGGAAGGAAGGGAAGGATGCAGTCCACCGCCGCCCGGGTGAGGCCGCCGAGGAAGGGGCGCACGGGCAGTTCGCTGTTCCAGCGCAGGCGGTTGTCCGCGACGAGGGGGACGCGGGAGGCCGCGGCGAAGAAGGCGAACAGGATCGTCCGGGGCCGAGCGACGAGATGGGTGACCGTGAAGATGTCCTCTTGATCGAGGTAGTAGAGCCGCGAGCCGTCGCGCGTGGAGCGCAGGAAGAGCGCGCCGTCGAGATCCGCTTCCGCGACGAGCTTCTCGCGCCAGCGGCGCCCGACGGACTCCGTCGCGAAGCTCAGCTCCGAGCCGATCGGGGGGCGGAAGGCGGCCCGGCGCCGCGCCGACGGCTCGGGGTGGGCCGCCCGCTCGCCCTCGCGGGGCAGGCGCCTCTCGGACAGGCGCGGGACTCCTCCGTCCTCCACGACGAAGCGCGCGAAGGCGAAGGGCAGGGTCTCGCCGCCCGGCTCGGGTTCCCGCTGGAGGTGGTAGTGGATGTGGGGCTGAGGCGAACGTCCCGAGTTCCCGCACCTCCCCAGCGCCGCGCCCGGGACCACGACGTCGCCGGCTTTGACCTTGATGGATCCCGGCTTGAGATGGGCCAAGAGCGAGTGGCTGCCGTCGATGTGGCGCAGGGAGACATAGTTGCCCCAGTTGCGCTCCATGTTCATCTGTCCGGGAGGGTTGTCCGCCACCCCGTCGACGACCCGGGCGACGATGCCCGCTCCGGGCGCCACCACCGGCATCCCATAGGCGGGGTAGGATTCGAGGCGGGACGGGTCGCCCTGGAACTCGCCGCCTTGCTCGTCGGTGAGGGCGAAGTCGAGGGCGTGACGCCAGCGCTCCTTGTGCGTGTGCGCCCCCTCCGTTCCTTGCGTCACCGTCCAGGCGCCGAGAAACGGCAGCCGCAGGCCGCCGGACGCCCGCCACAGGCGCCGCGACTGGGCCAAGGCCAGGTTCTCCTCGGGCGAGGCGGCCGGGACGCGGACCAACTCGGGCGCGAGGCCGACGGGACGCGAGCGCAGGCCGAGGATGAAGAGATAGGTCGCGGCGATGAAGGGGATGGAGAGGACCGGGATCCCGTAGGGCTCCATGACGACCCGCGCCGCCCCGGCGAACACGGCGGCGACGACCGCCGCCAACGCCGCGAGCAGGTATGAGGCGAGGGATGGGACCGTGTAGACGCCGCCCAAAGAGATCGCGGCCAGGATGAAGTTGAAGGCGACGAGCGCGGAGCCGGCGTCCCCGGGGGACGCGCCGGCTGAGGCGCTGAAGGCGGCTCCGGTCAGGTAGCCGACGGCGGAGAGAACGAACGATATCCGGGAGGCCGCGGCCAGGCCCGCCGCGACGAGAAGCCCCGAGCGGACGTCGATCCGGAAGAAGACCGCTCCGAGAGCCTTCAAGTAACCTTCGACGGCGTGGGGGAGCGGCCAGGATCCGATCGCGGCCGCCGTCTCGGCGAGGCTTCCCGGAGAGGACAGACCGGGCAGGCTCAAGGCGGCCAGGTCCACCGCGAGGGTGGCGAAGACGAAGCCCAAGCTCAAGGACGGCAGGTAGAAGACGCCCTCGAGCACCGTCTGCAGGGCCGTCGTCACGACGACCGTCAGCACGGCGCCGAGTGCTAGTTGGGGCGCCGACGCGAAAGTGGGCGGGGAAAGATAGGCCAGCCCGAGGCCGACCAGGAGGGCGTTGAGCCCGTAGCGTCCCGATCTGATCGCCTCGCGGTCGAACCCCATCAGGAAAGCCGCCCCGTTGGCGACGAGGATCGATCCGAGGCCGGCCAAGCCCGAGGCCGGGGAGGTGAAAGTCGCGGCCATGAAGAAGAGTCCCGCCGCCCGGGAACGCGAGAAATAGACTCCCGAGTAGCTGCCCAGGACCGAGTCCAGGACGGTCCGCGCGGCGGCGCGCCGTTCAGCCACCGATGTTCTCCCCGGCGCCCTTGAGGCGCTCCGGCAGGCGCTCGGGTCCGGTCATGCTTTCGAGCGTCTCGCGTTCGCGCACGAGCTCGGGCTTTCCAGCCTCGGAGATCATCACCACCGCGGGGCGCGCGTGGATGAACTGCAGCCACTGACTCATGTTGTACGCTCCCACGTTTCGCACGGCCAGAATCTGCCCCGGCGTCAGGGGCGGAAGCATCACGGATTCGCGCACGATGTCGATGGCCATGCACAGCGGCCCGTAGACGGCCGTGTCCTCCATGAAGCTCGTGGAATCCTCGGTGAGAGCTAACTCGTGCTTGTACCAGAACGCGGTGAAGAGGGCGTTGACTCCCGCGTCGACGACGAGAGCCCTCTTGCCCGAGGCGAGGCGCTTGGCGGCCAGCACCGACGTCAGCAAAGTCGCGCATTCGTCGACGATCGCGCGGCCCGACTCGAGGAAAAGGATCGGGGCCGCGTCCTGCGAGGCGTAGCGTTCCAGGAGGGGCTCGGTGACGGCGGCGGCGTAGTCGTGTAGGGATGGGATGAGGTTCTCGCCGGGAAGGTAGGAGGCATGAAGGGTGTTGCGCGAGGCGAAGCCTCCGCCCATGTCGAGCCAGGAGAGTCCGTTGCCGGACTCCGCTTCGAGGAGGGCGGCGAAATCGAGAAGCTTCACCGTCGCGCGCCGATAGGCCGAGGCGTCGAGGATGTAGGTGCCGAGGTGGCAGTGAAGTCCGGCCAGGGTCAGAGTCCGCGAGGCGTCGATGCGCCGGGCCGCCTCCAACGCCTGGCCCGACTCAAGGTTGAAGCCGAATCGGTCCCAGGCGGGATAGATTCCCGCGTCGAGGTTGACCCGGATGCCGACGGGGAGCTTGCGCCCAAGACTTGCGGCGGCCTTCTCGAGCAGGTGCAGTTCGTCGAAATGGTCGGCGTGGACGCGCGCTCCGTCGCGGGCCGCCTGGGAGAGGGACTCGGCGGTCTTGGCGGGGCCGTTGAACAGGATCTTGTCCCCAGGAACGCCCAGGCGGCGGGCCATCTCGTACTCCAGGGGGGAGACGACCTCGGCCCACGCGCCCTCCCGGTGAAGGACCGAGCAGACGGCCCGAAGATAGTTCGTCTTGTAGGACCAGGCGAACGTCGTCTTTGGGTAGCGGGGACCGAAGGCACGCTTCGCCTCCCGGAATTTCTTCAGAAGCGCGGACTCGGAGATCACGAACAGCGGCGAGCCGTATTCGGCGATCAGTTTCTTGACCGGCACGCCGTCGATCTCGCGCAACGGGGTCTGGAAGCTCCCCCGGCCGAACTTGTTCATGAAGCCGGAATGATGACGCACGATCTGAGGCCTCTCGTAGCGTTTTTTTTCGGCCCGCTTTCCCTTTTTCATGATGCGTGCCACTCTCCCTTGACGGATATCCGTTCCAGTCTCGAGACGGGGCAGACGAGGTCTTGCGCGGCCCGCACGAACAGAATTCCGGATCGGTACGTGGACATCGCAGCGACCTTCTCCCCCAAGGCCAGCCTCAGGCAGGCGTGGGGGAGGTTCTGCCCCGCGCCCTGGGCCAGGAACACCCACGCCGGGAAGCGCGGGTTGATCTCAAGGATGTGATAGGTCCCGCCGCGGCGAGCCTTTATGACTTCCAACTCCAGCGGGCCCCGCCACTTCAGCGCCGCGATGGTCCGGCGGCAAAGCTCGATCAGCCGCTCGTCTGCGACGGTGACCCCGGCCCAAGCCTTTCCCTTATCCGACAACTGCATCTTGCGCATGGCGACCGCCCCGACCGTGCCTCCGCGGCCGTCTCCCAGGGCGGCCACGTCGTACTCCTCGCCGTCGACCGCTTCTTGGATGACGACCGGCAGGCCCCAACGGGCCTGGAGCTTCTGGAAATGAACCAAGGCTTCCGCCTCGCAGGATGCGCGGTAGGCTTCGTAGAAAACGCCCTTGACGAAGAGCGGGAATTCGAACTCCCCGCGCAGCTTCCATACGGCGCCCGCGTCGTAGAGGGCGCGGGCGCGCGGCACGGGCAGGCCGTGACGCGTCTTGAGGTCGTAGAGCCGGTCCTTGCCGCGCAGTTGGAACTGCTCCGCGGTCGGCAGGAATGTGCGCACGCCGACGCGCGCGAGCCGGCGCGCGAGGCGGATGAGCGGCAGGAGTTCGGCGTCTAAACTGGGGATGAGAACGTCGAGTCCGGAGTTCTCCCGGATGTACAGCAGGCGTTGGAAGAAATCCTCGCCGCCCTCCGAGGGGTAGGGGATGATGTACGTGTGGTCGAGGAGCCCCTCGAGGAACGCGCCCGCTTCGAGGGCGTCGTAGAGGAGTCCCGTGATGCGCCCGGAGAAGGCTTGGGCCCGCAGGCTTCGCGCGACCCCGACTCCGGGAGCGGGACTCTCGTTGGCGATGAGTCCGGTGACGGCGACGCTGACGCCGCGCTGAGAAGGCATGTCAGCGCAGAAGCCCGAAATCCTTGAGCGCCATGAGGAAGTCGGCCGCGTCCTTGGCGGCGTCCTCCGGCGTCACGTCGTATTCCTCGGCGAGGAGAGCCGCGATCTCTCCGGGCCCATTGCCCTGCCGGGCCAGGCGGAAGACCAAGGCCCCCGTCGCGTTGAGCGAGAAAGTGTGGCCCGTCTGCGGGTCGAAGAAGAACCCGTTCTCGCTCACGTTCAACTCCCGCGCATTTCTCCCGGTCATAAACATCCTCTCTTCTAATGCTAGCAATGTTGGAGTCGCTGCGAGCGGTCTTAGGAGTGGTCATCGGCTGAAGCGGGGGTGATTTGACGGCAGAAGCTCGCAAAAGCCATAATGTCTGCCTATGGCTAAGAAGAAGCAGACCCGCCACAAATCGGCCTTGAAGGCCCAGCGCCAATCCATCAAGAACGCGATCCTCAATCGCCACGTCAAGAAGAGCGTGCGCATCGCCGTGCGCGCCGTCATCGACGCCGCCAAGGCCAAGGACGTCGATAAGGTCGCGGAACTCACCTCCAAGGCCGCCGAGGCTCTCGACAAGGCCGCCAAACACGGCACCATCCACTGGAAGGCCGCCGCGCGCAAGAAGTCGCGCCTGGCCGCCCAGGCCAAGATCCTCATCGCGGCCCCCGCCGCCGCGAAGTAAGACTTTCTTTAATCAGATCGGGGCGAGTTTTGAGGAAGGGGTGCAGAGCTCGACGACGAGGCGCTCCAGCTCGAGCTTGGCGTCGAGCCAGGATTTGGACTTAAGGTCGGTCTCGACTTCGAGGCAGAGGCGCAGGTCGCGGCGCAGACGCTCCTCGGTGACATGGTCCAGGCGCGAGAAGAAGTCTCCGTCGTAGAAGATACGGACCCGGACCTCGATGTCGCGCTGCGAGAGGCCCGCCTTGAGCATGCGCTTGGCCTTGAGCTGCTTGAGAAATCCCCCGCGGATCAGGGCGAGACCGCGGAAGACGATCTCGTCTGGCTTGGTTCCCGTGAAGGCCTCGGCCAGATAGACGAGGCAGGCTTTGAGGTCGCGGCCCTGGACCAGCTTCTCCAGGGTCCAGGGATCGGCGGATTGACGGTGACCCAGGCAGGGCAGGACCGCGTCCACGCCGATTGCGGCGGCCTTGCCGACGAAGAGCAGCAGCTTTTCGAGCTCCCCGTTCAGGATACTCCAGTCCGTGCCGGCCTCGCCGACGAGGAGTTCGGCCGCCTCGGGGGCGAGGACCTTGCCGGCCTTCCTCGCCTCGGCCCGGAGGCGCTCGACGGCCTCCTCCGGCGACAGGGGCGCGAAGATCCCGACCGCTCCGGCCGCGGCCGCCGCGGCGGCCAGGGCGTCGCGCTTCTCCGGCTTCTTGTCCTCCGAGAGGAGGACCAGGGTCGTGGTCGGGGAAGGGGACTTCAGGTACTCGGCGAAGACGGCGCGGGCCTCGGCCGGGATCTTGGGGCTGCGGACAATGACCAGGCGGCGCTTCGCGAAGACCGGCAGGGTCAGACACTCGCTCACGGCCGCGGGGGCCTCCGAGGCGGGATCGCCCGTGAACTCGCGCAGGTTGAAGTCTTCGGGCTTGAATAGTTCCTTGAGCTTGATGACGGCGTCGGCCTTGGCCGCGGACTCGGCGCCGAAGAGGTAGTAGACGGTCCGGAACTTCCCGGTCCGCCACTCCTTGAGAAGGTCGGCGCCGCGCAACTCCATCGTCTCAGTAGGGGGCGGGCACGACCGGTTTAAGAGGCTCCTCGGGCTTGGAGAGGGGTTCGGTCGAGGGGGCGTCGCCCGTGATGCGGCGCTCTGAGGTCCCGGTCACGGAGCCGAAGCCGTCGACCACGCGCTTGACCACGTTGCGGGCCAGGATATCCCAGATTTGCTCGCGCGCCTGCTCCTCGGTCAGGCCCCCGCGCAGGGTGGAGGCCGGATAGGTCAGAGCGCTTTCCAGGTTCTTTTCCTCCCAGAGGATCTGGTTGGCGGAATGGTCGACGAACTGGACGTCGACGAGGATGCGCAGCTTGTAGGCCGTGGGGGCGAGCGTGGCGTCGTACTGGATGGCCGTGAGGATGTAGCGGCTGATGGTCACCCAAACCACGCCGCCGGCCTCGGACTCGGGCGTGAGGGGGTAGCGGCCGTCGCGGAGGAACTCGTCGCGGATGCGCAGGACCAGCTTGTCCTCCAGGCCGAACTGCTGGGTTTTGTTGATGATGGGGCGTAGGGCCAGGCTGCGGATGTGTCTCGGCAGGATCTGCGCGGAGGGGCGGTAGCCGACCTCCGGCCCTCCGCAGGCGGCCGTTGCCGCGAGAGCCAGCAGAGGCGCGAGTCTTCTTAGAGTCATTTCACCACCAAGTTAACCAGTTTTTTCGGCACGACGATCGTCTTGATCACGGTCTTGCCGTTGAGCGCGGTCTTGACCTTCTCGTGGGCTAAGGCCGCCTCCTGGACCGCGGCTTGCGGCGCGTCCGCGGCGATCGTGAAGGTCGCGCGCAGCTTGCCGTTGACCTGGACGGCGTACTCGACGACCGAGTCAACCAAATTTTTCTCGTCCCAGGAAGGCCAGGGTCGGCGGCAGAGCGGCTCCGCGTGCCCGAGACGGGACCATAATTCCTCGCTCAGATGGGGAGCGAACGGGTTGAGCAGGATGAGAAGGGTCTCGAGGTCCGCCTTCGCGGGCGCCGCCTCCTTCTGGATCTCGTTGAGGTAGATCATCAGCTGGGAGATGCAGGTGTTGAAGGCGAACGCTTCTATGTCCTCGGTGACCTTCTTGATCGTCCGATGGCGGACGTCGGCGAGCCCCTCGCCCGCGACCGCCGCGCGCTCCAGGACCAGCGTCCAGGTCCGGCGCAGGAAGCGCGAGACGCCTTCGATGCTGCGCATGTCCCAGGGTTTGACATGCTCAAAGGGCCCCATGAACATCTCATAGAGCCGGAACGCGTCGGCCCCGTATCTCTTGATCACCGCGTCGGGGTTGACCACGTTCTTCTTGGACTTGGACATCTTTTCGATCTGAGCTTCGAGCCCCTCGCCGGTCTTGGCGTGGACCGGGCGGCCCTTCTCATCGTACTCGACGTCCTCGGGGGGGTGGTAGGCGCCCTTGGAGTCGCGATGCGAGAAGGAGAGGATCATCCCCTGGTGCCGGAGCTTCTGGAACGGCTCCTTCGTCGAGACGAAGCCCAGGTCGAAGAGGACCTTGTGCCAGAATCGGGCGTAGAGGAGGTGCAGGACGGCGTGTTCGGCGCCGCCCACGTAGCAGTCCACCGGCCCCCAGGCCTTCTCCAGCTCGGGCGCCCAGGCGGCCTTGTCGTTCTTCGAGTCGATGAAGCGGAGATAGTACCAGCAGGAGCCCGCCCACTGCGGCATGGTGTTCGTCTCGCGCCGGGCCGGGCCCGCGCAATGGGGACACTTCGTGTTCACCCAGTCCGCGACGTTGGCGAGGGGGGATTCGCCGGCGCCGGTGGGCTGGTAGTCGGCGACCTCGGGAAGGCGCACGGGCAACTGGTCCTCGGGGACGGGGACCAGTCCGCACTTGGCGCAATGCACGATCGGGATGGGTTCTCCCCAATATCTCTGCCGCGAGAAAAGCCAGTCCCTCAACTTGTAATTGACCGTCGCTCGGCCGACTTTATTCTCTTCCAGCCACGAGATCATCCTCGTCTTGGCTTCGGAGGTCGGCAAGCCGTTCAAGAAGCCGGAGTTCACCGCCGTTCCGTTCCCGGTGAAGGCCGTGCCCTCTTTGAGTTCCGCGCCCGCCGGCGGCTCGACGACGTTCAGCACGGGGATGCCGTATTTCATAGCGAACGAATGGTCGCGGTCGTCGTGTCCGGGCACGGCCATGATGGCGCCGGCGCCGTAGGAGGCCAGGACGTAGTCGGCGATGTAGACCGGGATCTTTTTGCCGTTCACGGGATTGACGGCGTAACCTCCGGTGAATATCCCGGTTTTCTCCTTCTGGAGTTCGGTTCGTTCCATGTCCGACTTATTGCCGGCCGCTTCGATATAGGCCGCGACGGCGGCTTTCCGGTCGGGAGCCGTGAGCTTGACCGTGAGAGCGTGCTCGGGGGCCAGCACCATGTAGGTCGCGCCGAAAAGGGTGTCGGGGCGGGTCGTAAAAACCAGGATCTCCTCCCCGCTTTCAGCGCCAAACGAGACCTCGGCGCCTTCCGAGCGGCCGATCCAGTGCCGTTGCATGGAGAGCGTGGACTCGGGCCAGTCGAGCTCCTCGAGGTCCTTTTCGAGGCGGTCGGCGTAGGCGGTGATCTTCAGCGCCCACTGGCGGATGCTCTTGCGTTCGACTTTCGCGCCGCAGCGCTCGCAGGCATTCTTAAATACTTCCTCGTTCGCCAGGCCGGTCTTGCACGAGGGGCACCAGTTGATGGGGGCGGTGCTCTCGTAGGCGAGGCCTTTCTTGAAGAGCTGGAGGAAGATCCACTGGGTCCAGCGGTAATACCCGGGGTCCGTGGTGTCGATCTCCCGGTCCCAGTCGTACGAGAATCCCAAAGACTTGATCTGACGGCGGAAGTTGACGACGTTGTCCTTGGTGACCTTCGCGGGGTGCGTGTTCGTGGCGATGGCGAAATTCTCGGCGGGAAGCCCGAAGGCGTCCCAGCCCATGGGATGGAGCACGTCGAAGCCGCGCATGCGTTGGAAGCGGCAGAGGATATCGGTGGCGGCGTAGCCCTCGGGATGGCCGACGTGGAGGCCGGCCGCGGAGGGATAGGGGAACATGTCCAGGCAATAAAACTTCTTGCCCGGGCGCGGCGTCCTCGGCGCGCGGAACGCCCCGTCGGCTTCCCAGCGGTCCTGCCACTTCTTCTCGATCTCGGCGAAGGGGATGTGGTCCGTCACGACCGGATTATAACTTTTACCGCGCGGGCCTCAGGGAGCCGTCGCGGAGGCCGTCGTGATGGCTATCTTGGCCGGGCGGGAGACCAGGCGCCCGCGCCAGATTCCGGCGCGCGCCGCGGCCGTGGAGGCGTAGAGGAACTCCGTGCCGTAGACCAACTCGTAGCTCGTGCCGGAGGCCAGGAGCGGGCCGCCTGCGTCGCGGTCCTGCTCGAAACAGAGGGTCTTGCCGGGCGGGATCTTGACCTGGGTGACGGACAGGCGCGCGGTCATGCTGGAGGCCAGCGTGGTATAAGGCTGGGGCGCGCGGTTGAATCCCAGCGTCGTCGCCCGCAGGGCGGGATCGAGGACCAGATCTAAGAAAGCGTTTTTCTTGCTTACATTTTGGAACTCGACGAGCATCGAGACGATCCCCCCTCGGGCGTAGGAGGTTTGAAGCGGTCGTGTGCGTGCTCGTAGTCCTCCGGAGGTCTTGCCCCAGGGAGGGGCCGGCGGCAGGTCCGCGCGCTCGCACGCCGGCGAGCGTTTCAGGGGGTCCGGGGCGTGGGACTTCAGGCGCGCGTCCAGGTCGAGGAAGGCGAGGGAGAAGGGGTCCACGCGCGCGGCCTTGTATTTGAGCGCCCAGTGCAGGTGCGGGCCGGTCGCACGGCCCGTAGCGCCCACCTTCCCGATGATTTGGCCTTTCTTGACCAGGTCCCCGGGCTTGACCTGGATGCGGGAGAGATGGGCGTAGAGCGTCGTCAGGCCCAGCCCATGGTCGAGAATGATGGTCTTTCCCTGGAAGAACAAGGAGTCGGCCAGGACCACGCGGCCCGCGGCCGGCGCGCGCACGGGCGTGCCGAGCCGAGCCTTCAGGTCCATGCCCGAGTGCGGCGCGCGGGGCTGGCCGTTGAAGATTCGGCGCTCGCCGAAGCGGGAGGAGGCCGCGCCCGGGATCGGCGAGTCGAATCGCCCCTCGAAAAGGCGCTTCTCCTCTCCCCGGACGAAAAGCTTATGGAGCTTGACCGCCTCGCTTTCGGCGCGCTCGGAGTCGGTCTTGGGCGGCGTGACGAACTTTTGCGCGACCTGGAGTTCCTGGACGGGGAAGGCCGCGGGCTCGACGTTCAGCGTCAGCGTTTGGCGCGTTGCGCGGCGGCCGGCGTCGCGCAGGACCGCGTGCAGCGCCGCCGGCCCGGCGGGGGTTTCCAGGTCCAGCCCCAGGAAGGCCAGCCAAGTCCCGGTCGAGGACCCGGGGAAGAAGTCGAGCGCGCGGTCCTGGAAGGTCGCCTCGGGCGGGGTCTTCGGGTCCTGGCCATCGACCGAGACCAGAAGGATCTCGCCGGGCCGGACGGCGCGGGCCTCCACGGTCATCAGCGGCTCGGGCCGCGCGGCCCGGACCGCGCGAGGCAGGAGCAGGGCCGACAGAAGGAGAAGGGTTCTCATCGGGGCAAAGAGGCCATGATCTCGTCTTGACGGCGGAACATCCGAGCCCTGTCGCGGGGCGCGGCGTCATGGTAGCCGAGGATGTGCAGCGCGCCGTGCACGACCAAGGTCAGGATCTCGCGCAGGACGCCGTGGCCGAGTTCTTTCGCCTGCCGGGCCGCCATCCAAGAGGAGATGTAGATGTCTCCCAAAGCCTGCTCGGCCGCGGGAAGGCCCGGGACCGGGTCGTGTGCGAATGAGATCACATCCGTGTCGTCGTCGCGGCCCAAGAACTCGAGGTTCAAGGCCCGCATCTTCGTCCTGGTCGTGATGACGACGCTCACTTCTCCCTTGGCGCGAGCTCGTTCCCGCGCGAACGTCTTCCTCACCGCCGTCTCGAAGAGGCGGGGCTTGCGCGCGGGCGCGGGCAGGGCCGCGAGACCGGCGACGCGCAGCGTCAGGCCTTGGCGTCCCATTTGTCGTAGGCGCGGATCAGGCGCCGCACCAGGGGGTGGCGGACCACGTCGGACTCGGTGAGCTTCAAGACCGAGACGCCCTCCACGTCCTTGAGGATCTCGATGGAGCGCGCCAGTCCCGACTCCGAGCGAGCGGGCAGGTCGTGCTGCGTCACGTCCCCGGTGACCACGGTCTTGGAGCCCATGCCCATGCGCGTCAGGAACATCCGCATCTGCTCGGGCGTGGTGTTCTGCGCCTCGTCGAGGATCATGAAGGCGTCCTCGAAGGTGCGGCCGCGCATGTAGGCCAGAGGGACGATCTCGATGACCTCGTTGTCTCGCCAGGTGCGGAAGCGCTCGGCTCCCAGCAGGGAGTAGAAGGCGTCGTAGAGCGGGCGCAGGTAGGGGTTGACCTTCTCCATGAGGTCGCCGGGCAGAAAGCCCAGGCGCTCGCCGGCCTCGACGACCGGGCGGCTCAGGATCACCTTCGCGACCTTGCGCGACTCAAGCGCGCGCAGGGCGCAGGCCACGGCGAGGTAGGTCTTGCCCGTGCCCGCGGGGCCGACGGCGAAGGTCAGGTCGTGCTCGGCGACCGCGTCCACGTACTTCTTCTGGTTGGACGAGCGCGGCCTCACCACGCGGCCGTGGTGCGTGCGGTACAGGCCGTCTTCGGGCAGGGCGGGGGAGTCGAGATTCAGGGGCTCGAAGCCGCGGGCGTCGGCGGGGGCCGCGCGTCTGCGCAGGGCGTCCAGCTCCCCGCGCAGGCGGCGGGCCGCCTTCTCCACGCGCGCTGCGGAGCCGCGCAAGCTCAGCCTCAGCTCTCCCGTGGAGGCGTCCTGGCGCAGGAGGACCTCAACGCCGAAGTCGCGCTCGAGCTCGCGAAGGCGCGCGTCCTTCTCGCCGAGCAGCCGCAGCGCCTCCTGGGAATCCTGAAGTTTAATCTCCCGAGTCGTCATTGGGTCGCCTCCAACAGGACTTCAGCCAGTCCCAGACGCTGTCCGAGCGCGCGGCAGGCGTCCTTTTGCGCCGAGGGACCCGCGGTCGCCAGACGCTCGCTCCAGCGGGCGTGGAAGTCGCGCAGGCGCCAGGTTCCGGTCAGCAGGCCCGCGTCCCACAGCGCGTCCAGACGGCGCAGGGCGCGCGAGAGCGCTGCGGGGTCGTCGCTGGCCAGGACCTCCTCCAAGCGCTCATGAAGAACGTCTTCCTGCTCGCGGGCCCAGGGCAAGGATTCGGGCAAGAAGCCGTGATGCGGCGCGCGGTATAGGAGTTCCAGCAGGGAGTCATCCTCGCGGCCGCCGCGGCGCACGGCCATGACCGCGTCGGTCCAGCGGCGCAGGAAGACCGCACGCTCGGGGCCCAGGCCCGCCTCCGGCGCCAGGGCCGCGGCCAACTCGGCGCGCTCGTCGCCGAGCACGGCGTCCAAGCCGAAGCGAGAGCCGCCGAAGCGCGCATCCATGGCCGCGCGGAAGGCGTCGTCGTCGAGGCGGAGCATCTCGCCGCCGATCTCGGCGGGGTCGAGAGTTCCGCCTTCGCGCGGGGCCAGCCAGCAGGCGAAGTCGAGGCGGTCGCAGCGGTGCACGATCACGTGCCAGGCGCCGGCTTCGCGCGCGTCGGCGCGCGTAGCGCCGGCCGGGCGAACCGACAGCGTCCGGTCGCGCCCTGACAGTCCCATCTTTTCGGCGCGGAAGGCCGGTCCCAGTTCGACCGTCAGGGCCGGGGGCAAGCGCGCGGCCAGTCCGAGGTGGTCGAGGAGGGCGGCATGCGCGACCGCGCGGGGGAGGTCCACGCGCGTGGGGGCCACGAGCCGCCGCCAGATCCTCGCCCCGTCGCCGAAGCCTTCCAGGTTGGACCGGGCCGCCGTCAGGCGCTCGACGAAGGCTTCCTCCGCGTCCTCGCCCAGCGCGCGCGCCAGGTCCAGGGCGCGCGCCGCGCGCTGGAGGACCGAGAGGGTCTCCGCGCCGGACGGGTCGTCGAAGAACCAGGCGCAGCTGTTGAACATGGCCAGACGCTCGCGCTGGAGGGCCAGCAGGCGCAGGGCGCGCGCTTCGTCCTCCGCGCGGAGCGGGCGCTTGGCGCGCGCGGCGAGGAAGCGAGAGGATGCCGCCGCGTCCGCGCGCGGGAGCAAGATCGAGGCGTCGCGCGTGGCCCAGGGGTCGGCGAAGAATCGCCCGGCCTCGTCCTCGTAGAGGGAGTCGAGTCGCCGGGACAGGCGGTCAAGGGCGTCCCTCAGGGGCGCGCGCCACTCCTGCTTCCAGTCCGGCGGATGCGAGGAGCGGCAGCCGCAGTCGCGCTCCCAGCGCCCCAGGCCGTGCGGACAACTCCAGGACGTTCGCTGGCGCACTTTCACCTCCAGCGGCGGAGGGAACAGGCGAAGGAAGCGCGAGTGGTTGATCGGCGTCACGCCCTCGGCGGCCAGAAGGTCGAGGGTTAGGGCCAGCACGCGCTCGGCGCCCGGGTGGCGGTGGCCGTAGCACTCGCCGTCCGAGGCGACGTGGACCATCTGCGCCGCGTCGCCGGGCAGAAGCCGCGCCAGGACGGCGTCGGCGAAGCCGGAGGCGTCGGCCAGAGTCTCGCCGGAAACCACGCCGTCGGACAGCCGCTGGTGGAAGAAGAAGACGGCCAGCCGCCGAGAGGGGTCATGCGGCGAGACCCAGAGATAGGGGAGCTTGGGGTCGAGGGTCTCGGAGGAGGTCTGCGTCCAGGCGTCCGCGCCGACGGCGCGCACGGCGGCGGCCTGGGTCGAAGACAGGATGGTGAACTCGACGCCCTCGGCGGCGAGGACCTCCAACGTTTCGTCGTCGACCGCCGTCTCGGGAAGCCATAGCCCTTTCGCCTTGCGTCCGAAGCGGGTCTCGAAATCAGCCAGACCCCAGCGCACCAGCGTCTCCTTGTCGCGGCGCGGCGTCAGGGGCAGGATCGCGTGGTAATAGGGTTGGGCGATGGCGTTGCCCAGCCCGTCGGAGCCGGCGCTGGCCTTGTCCGCCTCCAGCACGCGCCTCAGCAGGGAGGGCCGGCGGCGCTCCAGCCAGTCGAGCAGGGACGGGCCGAAGTTGAAGGACATGCGGCGGAGCAGGTTGTCGTAGGCGATGACGCTCCCGTCGCAGCCCGCGCGCACGCCCAGGACCACGGGTCCGTAGCACTCCTCGGCGATGCGTCCGTTCCAGTCATGGAAGGGGAAGGCTGAATCCTCGCGTTCCACCTCCCCCAACCACGGGTTCTCCCGGGGCGGAGAGTCGAAACATCCATGGACGCAGACGTGGCGGTGGGACATCAGCGCGGAACGGTCTGCCCGCGCGGCACGATGACGATCCCGGTCGGGTCCACGAAATAGCGCTTGGCGTCGTCCTCCCGGTCGAAGCCGACCTTCAGCTTGGCGGGAACCTCGTTGAAGCGGTCCACGATGACGCGCTTGAGGTGCGCGTCGGCGCGGACTTTGCAGAAGTCCATGATGATGGAGTCCTCGATGATCGCGCCGTCGTGGACGTGGACGCCGCGCCCGAGGATGGAGTTCTTGATGACGGCGTTGCGCACGAAGCAGCCGTCGCCGATGATGCAGTTGGTCAGATTGCCGTCCAAGATCTTGGCGGGCGGTCCGTCGTAGCGTCCGGAGTGGATGAACCAGCGGCGGTTGTTGAGGTTGAGTTTCGGGCGCGCGCCCAGGATGTCCATGTTGGCGTGGTAGTAACTCTGGATCGTCCCCACGTCGCGCCAGTAGGACTGTTCCTCGTAGGGCTTGATGCCGGGCAACTGGTTGCTCGAGAAGTCGTAGGCATAGAGCTTGTGGGTCTTGAGCATGGCCGGCAGCACGTTCTTGCCGAAGTCGAGGTCGCTTTCGTCTTTGTGCGCGTCCTTAAGGATGGATACCAGGACGTCCTTGTTGAAGATGTAGTTTCCCATGGACGCCAAGGCGTGCGCGGGGTTGCCGGGCATGGGCTTGGGCTGGGGCGGCTTCTCGACGAAGCCGATGACGCGGCCTCTGATATCGGTTTCAAGAATGCCGAAAGCGTGCACGCTCTTGAGGGGGACGGGGATGGTGGAGATCGTGGCGTCGGCGCCTGTCTCCACGTGCCACTGGATCATCTGTCCGACGTCCATGCGGTAGACGTGGTCCGCGCCGAAGACGGCCACGAGGTCGGGGTCGAAATCATGAATGAGGTTTAGGTTCTGGCGCACCGCGTCGGCGGTGCCTCGGTACCACATCGTCCCCAGGCGCATCTGCGGGGGGACCATGGTGATGAACTGTTCGCTCGTGAGGCCCGCCGTGCGCCAGTTTGAGCGCAGGTACTCGATGAGGCTCTGCGACATATACTGCACCAGCACGTAGATGGACTGTATGCCGGAGTTGACGAAGTTGGACAGGACGAAGTCGACGATGCGGTACTTGCCGCCGAAGGGGACGGCGGGCTTGGAGCGCTCGTGCGTCATCGGATGCAGGCGCTCGCCTTTGCCGCCCGCCAGCACGATGGCCAGGACGCGTTTGGTCGGGGCGATGGCGTGCGGCTTAGGGCTCGCCATAGGGGTCGTCTCCGTAGTCCTTGTCGTCTATGGACGCGGGCCGACGGGGCCGCGGCGGGGGCTCGCCGGTAGCGGCGTCGGCGGGTTGGCGCCGGCGCCGCTCCACGGAGGGACGGTCCACGGCCTGATGGTGACGTTCGTTCCCCTGGAGCCGGTCGTCATCAAGTATCAGCAGTTGGCGTCCTTCCTCGACGCCCGCGGTGATTTGGGTCAGGGAGCCGATCGTCAAACCGGTGGAGACTCGCACCGTCAGATAAGCGGCGTCGCCGGAGCGGATGAGGGCGTTGGTGGGTACGATGATGGCTCCCTTCTCCTCGTGGGCGATGATCTCCCCCTCCCATTCGGTGCCCGGGACAAAGAAGCGGTCGGGCGAAAGATAGAGCGCGAAGCCGGCCCCCGGGTCCGTCTTTTCGCCCTGCACGTCCAGGATGAAACGAGTGACGCGCCCCGAGTACTCCCTTGCCGGGTCCTTGAGCGACCAGAAGGTGAGCGTTTGGCCGTCCTTCACCCATTGCACGTCCTCGGGGCGCACGCGCGCGACCAGCTTGAGTTTGGCCGCGGCCTCGAAGAGCACCGCCTGGGGCTTCATCCAGGCCTTGGCCTTGGCGAAGACCTTAAGAACGAAGCAGTCTCCGGGACAGCGTATGGGGGTGGGCAGGAAGACGCGCTTCCAGCGGTCCTCCAGGAGCTCCGGGTCCTGGGAGCCCCTGGCGTCGAGGATGGCGGCCATCTCCTTGCCGGCGAGTAAGGCCAGAGGCTGGTCCGCCCGGCTCCAGGAGTTAGTGGAGGCGAGCACGCTTTCCACGCGTCCCTCGATGGTGGACTTAAGGCGGAAGATGTCTTCCGTGACCACGGTTCCCGACACTTTGATGCGGACCACCAGGTCGCCGCGGCGCACGACGGAAGTCTCGGCGCCGCGCGCGAGGGGCGCTGTGACCGCCAGGAGGGCCGCAAGGAGGACCTTCACTTCGCGACGGCCTCCAGTGGGGGCAGGGCCGCGCGCTCCGCGGCGATGCCTTCGTTATCACCGCGCCAGCCGTGACGCAGGAAGGCCTCGTAGGTCCAGGGCATCTTCTCGCGGAACAGCTTCGCCATCGCTTCCCCGTACTTCTGGATCTCCCACTGGGCGTGAGCATCGGCGCGCAGGGCCACGAAATTCATCAGGCTGCGTGCGTTGACCGTCCAATAGAACTCGGTGTAGAGATTAACCGGCAGGACCATCCGTGCCATCTCTCTTGCCGTGCCCATCGCAATCATTTTTTTATACGTCTCTAAAGCCCCATCGACTTGTTTTTTAAACATCCCGTTCAACATTTCCTGGTCGAGATCCGCGCCCGCCATGGAGCCCTGTTTGTTTTTTTTGTCCTGCCCCCGCCACTTCTCCGGCATATAGAAGTCGTCTTTGACTTCCGTATAGCGGAAGGATATTTCGTTATACGCCGCGAAACGGTGCCGAAACCATTGCCTGGCCACGAAGATGGGCGCGCGGCAATGGAACTTGAGGAGGGAGTGCTCGAAAGGGGTCAAGTGCGAGTGCTTGAGCAGATAGGAGATCAGCTTCTTGTCGGAGTCGGCGCCCTTGGACCGGCCTCCGTAGGAGACGCGCGCGGCGTCGACGACGCCCTGGTCTCCTCCCATCATGTCGACGAGGCGCACGAAACCCTTGTCGAGGACCTTGACCGTCGGCTGCGTCGTTTCAGGGCTCATTTCAGCGCTCCCGACGGCGCTGTGGGCGCGCCGTCTCGGTATCGTCTCCCGTCGGGCAGCTTCGAGGATGCCTCGGCCGTGGAGCGGATCCAATCCAGCAGGCGTTTGTCGCCCAGCACGCCCTTACCGTCCCAGCGATAGGCGGCGTTGCCCAGGTCCCGCTTGAAAAGTCGCTCGACCTGGGAGCCGTCCGGGGCCAGAGGCACGACCACGACGCGTCCCTCGGTGGTCAGGGCGCGCAGGAGCGCGCGAAGTTCCTCGCGGTCCTTATCCTGCTGGCCGTAGCGCACGCCCGCGCGCACGGCGACGGCCGCGCTCTTGCGAAAGCCCCCTTGAACGCGGACCCGCTCGGCGATGGCCGTGGCCGCGGTCTTCCAGGTCTTGAGGCTCTCATCGGAGCGCGGGCCCCTGCCCAGCAGGACCACGGCGTCCTTGGCGGGCTCGCGCGAGAGGACCTTGGCGCGGTCGGCCAGGATCGCGGCGAGGATCGGGGAAGCGTCGATGGGCGCGGCCAGCACCAGCGGCACGCGGCTCTGCAGGCGCTTGAGGCGGCGGCCGTCGAGCGGCGGAGAGAGCGCGTTCCTGGCTTTGGTGCGCAGGGGCTTCATCTCCTTCTCTCGGGAGTCGGGGCGGTCCGTGACCGGATCCTCGCGCACGCCGAAGAGATAGCGGACTTCCTCCAGCGCCGGAGACTCCGAGACCGTGATGAGCGGGACGGCGACGACCTTGGCGACGTGCTGGGCGAGGAGGCGATCCAGCGCGCGCTGGACGCCCACGCCGTCGGGCGAGCCTTCGACCCTCTCGACGCTCTCGACGGCATGGCCCTTGATTTGGCCGCGCAGGACGGCCAGATCCTTGCGCCAGGCGCCGCCGGCGCCGTAGGCGAGGATGAGGATTCCGTAGGTCGGCTCCTTGGCGCGCGAGGGCATGGCCGCCGCCGGGACCGTGAAGGACAAGGCGAGCAGGAGCGGCGTCACGGGCGCGCCTTGCCCAGCGCCAATTCGACGCGCTCTCGCAGATCCTGGAGACTGACGGGCTTGGCGACGAAGTCGTCGCCTCCGGAGAGGGCCGCGCTGGTCTTGTCGTGGCGGGTGTCGCGGGCGGTCAGGAAGAGCACGGGCACGCGGCCGCCGGATTTTTTCTCCAGGGCGCGTATCTTCCGGCAGACGCGCAGTCCGTCCAGGAGCGGCATCATGACGTCCAGGATGACCAGGTCCGGCTTCTCCGCCTCGTAGGCTTCCAGGGTTTCCTGGCCGTCGGCGGCGACGTGCACCTCATAGCCGAGACGCGTCAGCTGGATGGCGAGGATCTCCCGGATGGAGGGATCGTCGTCCGCGACGAGTATTTTTCGGCGCGTCGCCATGGGTCAGGGCTCGAAGGTCCAGACCGACGACTGTCCGGCCGTGCCGATGACGGCCACGGCGATCTCGCGGCGGCCGGGTTCCGGCGAGACGACCGCCAGGCCCTGGGAGCAGCCGGAGATGTCGGCCTTCCACTCGTTCTCGAAGGCGAGGCCGTTCCAGCGCTTGCGGATCAGTTCACCCTTGTTGAAGAGACCGAAGGAGCTGGCCAGGCCGCCCAGAGCGGCCATGTTGCGCACGGCGTAGAGGGCCTCAAAGCCCTTTTCGCCGTAGGTCGCCGCCATCGGGGGGTTGAACTCCAGGAGCTTGTCGTTCCAGCGCACGCGAACCGGCGTCTGGCCGTAGTCGTCGTCGGGCGAGGGCCAGTACTCCTTGCCGAACTGCGCGCGCAGCTTATGGACGGAGGTCAGGAAGAGGACCGCCGGCTCGCCCTCGGCGACCTGGGCGGTGGTGAAGCCGTAGATCCAGTCCACCCGCCGGTTTCTCAAGGCGGGCGCGCCTTGGGCGTACTTGCCGTCCTTGTAGACGAGGGGGTAGATGCCGCCGAGGGGGAAGGTTTTGTCGTCGAAGATCTGCTGCGTGGCCAGCACGCGCATGCCCTTGCCGTCCTGGTAGCCGCGCACGAGGAAGGGGAGTTCGGCCGTTTTCAGCCACTTGCCGGACTCCAGCTTCAACACGCGAGTCTCGAAGCGTCGGAACGACTCGTCGTAGATGGAGACGAAGAGTTCCGAGCGGCCGTCCCCGTCGATGTCGCCGGACTCCAGACCCAGGATGCGCGTGAGCGTCCCGGGCAGGGTGGTCTCGGCCAGGGCCTTGGCGTCGGCGGCCGGATAGGCGTAGAGCTTGACCGATTCGTTGGAGGAAAGGGCCAACTGGGGCTTGCCCACGCCGTCGAAGTCGCCGACGGCCATGCCGGTGATGGTGAAGGGCAGGAGGGCGCCGCGGGTCTTGGGCGCGCGCGTTTCGGCCTCGCCGTTGCGCGCGGCTTTCGGGGTCTCGGCGGGGGCGGTGAAGCGGGCGCGCTGGCCGGCCTGTACCGGCGCGGCGAAGCGGGCGGTGATCCGGCCGGTGGAGAACTTCTCGGCGGCTTCGAGGATGCCGCCCGACGCGATCTTGTCTTGGACTCGGCCCAGGTCGGCGCCGGTGACGGGATGCTTGAGCTGCGCGCCCTCGGTGTAGATCTCGAAAGCCCGGCCGGCGGCCGCGCCGTCGGCGGCCGCGAGATCGAGCCACACGGTGTCTGAGTCCACTCGTACGACATAGCCTTTGTTCGAGGTCTGGGCGGCGGCGATGGCCGCGATCAGTAGAAGGAGGAATGGATTCACGGTTATGAGATTACCAAATATCGCGGCGACTCGCCTTCGCGCGGCGCAAGTGATAGAATCCTCCGGTGCCTTACGCCTATCCCGCGCCGCGCACGGGGACCGCTCAGGACCTGCTGCGCGTCGTGACGCGGGCCCATGAACTGGAGATCGAACATAGCGGGGCCCGCCACCCCGAGAAGAGCGCGGCCGCGCGGCGCTGGGTGGAGCCTCTTTTCCGGGCGCTCGGGATGGGGGCGGCCGCGGTCATGGAGCGCGTCCCGGCGGAGTGGGCGCTGTCCTTTCACGACTGGATCTATAGGAAGCTCGCGGGCCGGACCTATCTCTTCGATTCCGCTTCGCCCGTCCTCAAACGCGCCCGCGCTCTGGCCGCGCGCGTCGAGGCCGAAACGGGCGTCGCCCCGGCTCTGCTGGCCGTCATCTCGCATCCGCCGGCCATGGGCGAGCTCGCCCATCTCAATTTCGAGTTGGGGCGCCACGCCCTTAGGGCCCTGCGGGTGCTTCGCGGCCGCCCCTGCCGTCCGCGCCAGGTCGTGGCCACGGACCCCTTCGCGCTGGACGAGACCGGCATCGTCGAGGAGGGGATCTACGCGGGCTACATGGGCTCCTATCATATGGGCATAGATCGCTTGGCCCTGGGACGCGAGGGCGCGGGGCCGCGGCTGACGCCGGGCGCTTCCTGGATCGCGATGCCCATGCGCCTCCTTCGGGCCCTGGGTGAGGGGGGAGAGATCGGGCTCGTCCTGGCCGGAGGGGTGCCGGCCACGGGGCGGGTGTTCTACGGCGTGCGCGAGTGGGCGCGCCGGGCGCGGGCCGACAGCCCCATGAGATCTCGCCCGGGCGAGATAGCCCTCGCCCTGCGCCGCGACGCGTCGTTTTCGCGCTTCAAGCTCGCGGTGGCCGAGACCCTGCACCTGTCGCGCTCATCGTGGCGGCTCGTCGAGGTCTGGCTCATGGCCGCCGCGGCGGGGCTCCTGGACGATGAGAGGTTGGAGGCGGCGGCGGCGGCGGCGCTGGAGTGCATGGCCGTGCCCGCGGCCGCGCGGGGCGCGCTCCTGGCGGAACTCCTGAGGGAGAACAGCCGGGAGACCCCCACGCGGCGGCGTCTCTTCCGGGTCATCGCGGGGCGGGTTCTGCGCCGCCGTCCCGTCGTCTTCATCCCGGTCGCGCATCGCGTCGACCCGCTCGGAGTGGAGATTCGCGAAGCCCGGTCATGGGTGGGCGCGGGCCGCGACCGCGTGCGCGCGCGCCGCGCCGACGCGCCGGACGTCGTGCAGGAGACGACCCCCGAGGACTTCGCGGGGAGCTTCGTCGAGGAGAATTTCGCGTGAGCGTCAAAGTCTACGTCAATGTGCACGACCTGAAGGGTTTTTCGATCAAAAATTGTCCGGTCATGGAGGAGCCTTCGGGGGTGCTTATGTGCGCGCCCGACCACTATCAGGTGCTGACCGTCAAGAACCCCTACATGCGCGGCCACATCGGCGGGGTCGATCTGCCCAAGGCGCGGCGGCAGTGGGCGGAGGTCAAGGAGGCCTTCGACTCCGCGGGTTGCCCGGTCTCCCTCATCGCGCCCACCCCGGGGCTGGAAGACATGGTCTTCTGCGCCAACCAGTCCCTGGCCGGCACGCGCCCCGACGGACAGAAGGTCGCCCTCATCGCGGCCATGCGCCACGTCTCGCGCCGCCGCGAGGTCGAAGCCTTCGAGGCTTGGTACGCGGAGCGCGGCTATCGCGTCGTGAAGCTCAAGCCCGGAGGGCACGCCACCTTCGAGGGCTCCGGGGACACCGTCTGGCACCCCGGGCGGCGCCTCCTCTGGGGCGGGTACGGCTTCCGCACCGACGCGGAGGTTTTCACCCAGGTGGCCGAGGCCTTCAAGACCCCGGTCATCCTGCTCAAGCTCGTCAACGCGCGCTTCTACCATCTGGACACCTGCTTCTGCCCGCTGACCCCCGAATCGGTGCTGATCTACCCCGCCGCCTTCGAGGCCGCCAGCCTCGAGCTCATCTTGAAGATCTTCCCCATCGTCGTCACCGCCAACGAGACCGACGCCGTCGCGCGCATGGCGTGCAACGCCTCCGTGGCGCGCTCGCGCACCGCGATAGTGCAGAAGGGCTCGCTGAGCGTGGCCAACCACATGCACGCCCTGGGTCTGGGCGTCTGTGAGGTGGACACCTCGGAGTTCATTAAGTCGGGCGGCAGCGTCTACTGCCTCAAGCAGCTCCTATGGTGACGGCCGCCCGGTTATGACGCCGAAGGGCGTTAAGACTTCGCGGCCGGCTTGCCGCTCTCGGCGTACAAGGTCACGGCCTTGTCCATCGCCGTCAAAAGGTTCTGACTGAGCTCGGCGATTTTCGCCGTCTTGAAGGCGTTGGAATCGCCGCTCGTGATGATCTCGGAAATGAGGACATTGAACTGTTTCCAGAACCCGTCGACCTCGGCCATCTGCTTCTTGATCTCCGGTTGCGTGGTGGCGGGGATTCCCAGTTCCTTGCTGCCTTTGAGAAGGGCGTTGTGGGAGGTCTCAAACAGCTGCCGAGTCGACTTCAGGTTGGACAGAGCCTCGCTCTTGTTCTCGCCCAGGGCGATCAAGCAGGTCTCCTTGGTCATCTTCTGGCTCAACATGCGCTGGCGGCCGGCGATGTTGACGACGGCGCCCGTTTTCTTGATGCCGGCCTCCTCCGCGGCGAACTCGTACATCGTCACAGCCTTGTCGCTTTCCCGAAGGATGGGGTCTCCCAACGTGGCGATGTCCGCCACCGATGAAGTTCCCGCCGACTGCAGCGCGCGCACGTAGCTGCCCCACAGAAGCTTGACCTGGGCGAACTGCCTCGAGATCTGCTCGTTGGGCGGCGCGGGGATGCCGGCTTCGCCGTCCCCATTGGAAAGGCTGGCCAGGCTTTTATCGAAAGTCGAGATATCGGCGTCCATTTTTTTCTTGTTATCTTCCGCGGCGATTCCCAGCTTCATCAGCAGGAACTCGGCGGCCATCTTCTGGCTCAACATTCGTTGGCGGCCGGCGACGTTGATCACCTTCGCGAACTCCTTTTCCGACGCGGCCGAAGATCTTTGCGCCGCCAAACCGCACATGGCGACTAGGGCTGCCGTCAATAAATAATAGTTTTTCATTTCTCCTCCCGTATATTTTCAACTTTTGCGTCTTAACGGCGACATCCTAGCATAACCTAGTCGGTCCAGGAGACGCTCAAAATCAATTTTTATTTTTCTGGGACTTATCCTCGCCTCTGGACACGGAAGTGGTCGCAGGCTATCCTTTAAATAGAAATGCCGGGTCCTGTTCGCCTTCTGTTCCTTCTCGTGCTGGCTCTGTCCGTGGTCCTGCCCCTGCGGACCTGGGTGGCGGAGCCCATCATCATCGCCAGCCCCTCCATGGAGCCCACCCTCAAGGTCGGCACCCTCCTGCTGCTAGACAAGTGGACTCTCGCTCGGCGTGGTCCTCGGAGGGGGGATGTCGTCTCTTTCCTGAACCCCATCGGCGGCGAGGATCTAGTCAAGCGGGTCATTGCGGCGCCAGGGGAGACCGTGGAACTCCGGGGCAAGAGCGTCTTCATTGACGGTCGCACCCTGGAGGAGCCCTATGCCGTTCATTCCCGCCCGGGTGAACGCCTGGAGGGCGACGACCTGGCCCCCCTGGTCGTGCCGGAGGGCTGCTATTTCGTCCTGGGCGACAACCGCGACGAGTCCAAGGACTCCAGCGTCTGGAAGAGTTCCTCCGGCGAGAGAATCTACTTCGTCCGGAAAGAGGCCCTTCAGGGGTTCGTTCGGCGCCTGCCCTGGGCGGAGTAGAATCTTCAAAAATGAACACCATCTTGGACGCCAAGCCATTGGGCTGAAGTCGTTGAATGAGAAAATTGCTATAATGCGTTGACGTTTTCGGGCAGTTAGCTCAGCGGTAGAGCATTGTCCTCACACGACAAGGGTCACAGGTTCAAATCCTGTACTGCCCACCATCTTTAAGACCCAGTAGCAGCCAACGGGAGGCGCGGTACAGATGCGCAGCCCGCGTGTGGCGGCGATTGCGCGGGCGCGTTTCTAACCGTCCAGTCTCGGGGCCATCTCTCCGGTGTCGTCGTCCTCGGGGCCCGATGCGGCGCCCTGCACGGGGTAGCCGTCCGCTTTCCACGCCGCGATCCCCCCCACCATCTCCTGCACCTTATAACCGCGATGAGCCAGCTCCAGGGCGGCTTTCGGCGCCAGGGCGCATGTGATCGTCCAGCAATAGCAGATGATGATCTTGTCCTTGGGCAGGTCGGCCGCCTTGCGCGGGAGCTCCGCCAGCGGGATGTTCCAGGCGCCGGGAACATGTTCACACGCGTACGAGTCCCTGTCCCGGACATCCAGGACCACCACCGACGGGAGCTTCATGATCTCATGAACCCCCCTCGGGCTGTTCTCGAACTGCAGCTTCGCCTTGAAATAATCCACGGCGTTGAGCGCTTGGACCGGTGATTCCAATGTCTGCGGCATAAGCCACCTCCCTCGTGTTACTGCAACTTCGCGAGTTGGTCCTCGAGTTCCTTGTAATCGCGCTCCTTGGTGATGTCGGGCTCGACATGGACCCAGGCTATCTTCCCGTTCTTGCCGATGAGGACCGTGGCGCGCTGGCTGATGTTCGCGTCCGGGAAGTAAAGTCCGTAGGCTTTGCAGACCTTGCGCTGCATGTCGGCTAGAAGGGTGTGGTTGAGGCCCATGTGCGTCTTCCAAGCCTTATGGGACCAGACGGAATCGATCGAAATCCCCGCGACTTCGGCGCACTTGCCGAAACGGGAGAGATCCCGAGAAAAGCACGCGTTCTCCTTCGTACAGGTCGGAGACCAGTCGAGCGGATAGAAGAAAAGAGCGACCGGCTTCTTGCCCAGAAATTTGGACAGCTTCCACTGTTTGTTCTCTGAATCCGGAAGTGAGAAGTCGGGCGCGATGGAACCCAAGGAGATCGGCGTGGTCTCGGGAGCGGCGGTGGCGGTGGTCATGGTTTCTCCTTGATAATCCAAATGTCTCTTGACGACATCCTAATATTAGCATTATTACAATCTTCTGTCAAGGCAGGCGGCGGCCAGAGGCGCCTTCATTTCTGCTCCCATAGCGTGTCGGCCTTCGCCGCCCAGATGAAATCCGCAGGCGCCCCGCCTTTGCAGGGGACGCAGTTCTTGGCCGACAATTCCAGACTCATAGTTCTATCCCAGCGCCGACAGTCTTCCCGGATAAGCCCTTGACGCGCGTTAATTGGTTAATTACAATACCTATATATAATAGTATATCAACATGAAGGAGTCAAGGAATGGACGCCATCCACGCAAGTCTCGACGAGATCCGCCGGCGTCATGGACTTTCCCGCCTCTATCTCATCGGCGGCGATGATGCCGGCGAGGCGGCGTGCTTCGGCGCGCGCCGCGCGGCCGGATTCCCCGTCCCCCTCGGGCCGCGTCGAGGTGTTCGGCGACCCGGCGCAGGAGGTCGAGCGCGTGCTGCGCGCGAAGATCGCGCCGTATGTCGAGACCGACGGCGGAACGGTATCCGTGCAGCGCA
>Ga0154316_118_pt1 | contig 25554 bp, 17 predicted proteins | sample RifGroA2_FD_105610 | JGI IMG/M metagenome (GOLD analysis project Ga0154316, IMG submission 105610) | Elusimicrobia bacterium GWA2_66_18
GATGAATTTCAAAACCTCAGGATGAGCCTGGGCGACAGGCCCAATCCACTCCAGAACTTCGGGATGATTCATCGCGACTGGACCGATGAATTTCAAAACCTCAGGATGAGCCTGGGCGACAGGTCCGAGCCAGTCCAGGACTTCCGGGTGAGCTTGGGCGACGGGTCCAAGCCATTTGAGGACTTCCGGGTGGTCTTTTATCAACTTCCGAAATATTTTCGACTTAGATCTGCCTCGGGCGGGATTTTGGTCATGGACTGGCGGTACAACACCGCTGGATGCCGCGGAGAATGGCCGTCCGACTGAATCAAAAAGTCGTTCACCAGAAAACTTTGATTCAACGGCGCGCTCCAATCCCGACAGCATGGGAATCGGGGACACCGGTAAATCCAATAACTTGACCGAAGTCTCTTGGGGGGCCGCAACCGGGATCAGCGCTGGTCCGATGATGAAGCCAAGGAGAGCCTGCGCTGAGACCGACTTAACCGACAGCGGCAAAGTCGTCAGGCTCCTGAGTTGTGCCACGCCTCCGACCATATTGGGGCCTTGCAGTAGTGGAATCGAGCCGCCGAGAGGGACGCCGATGCCTTTTGGAGCGACGGGGATCACCGCTTGAGAACCAATTCTCGCCGCCTGCGCGCTCGCGGGGAAGGAGGACAAAACCAGGCTTGTGCAAAGAAGTCGGCTTAGGGCGGATCGCAACGGGGACTTCTTGGCTCGGTATCGGTACATGTAAGAAGTATAAGCAATTGCGCCTTGGGCCCCATAGGTCACTTGGGGTGGGCAAACATACACTAATGGGCCCAAGCGTTTTGGGCCCTACGAACAGCGGTTCGTTCCGGGTCAAGGCTCGGGAAGGCGGCGGAGGGCGGCGACCGCGTCTTCGACGCGGGCCAGGAGAGCCGCCGGATCCGGGCGGCCCTCCTTTGGAGAGAAGCGAGGGTCGCTCATGGCTCCGGCGACCGCCGTTTCCAAGCGCGGCAGGGCCTTGGCGCTCTTAAGCCGAGCCAGCGCCTCCGCGGCCTCGGCCAGGACCTCGGCGTCAGGGTGCGCAGCCAGAGGCAGGAGGGAGTCTTCCGCGAGAGGGCCGTACGCGCAGGCTAGGCGCACGAGCGCGACCATGCCCGCCGGTTCTTCAGTCTCGGAGCGCAGGGCTTCGCGCAGGAACGGCCAGGACTCTGCGGCGAGCGCGCCCGTGAGTTCGGTCTTCTTGGCGGACAGGGCGGCGATCACGGCCGCGCGCGCGGCTCCCCGCGCGGGGAAGTAGGCGAGCAGCCTTAGGAGGGCCCGCGCCGGGGCCTCGGCGCGGGAGCGGCCGAGGGCCGAGATCGCTCGCCGCGCGGTCGCGAGGTCCCGGTCCCGCGGGCGGGGTCCGAAGGCGCGCGCGATGCGCTCGAGAGGGGCCGGGTCGACGCAGCCCAGACGTTCGACCGGGATGAGGACGTCTTCAAGAAGGTCGCGCGGCAGGACTTTCCGGTCCAGCGCCCCACAGAAGTTCGTGCGTTTGTCATCGAGCGGCAGATCCAGGGCCGCGAGTCCCTGGGCGGCGGCGGAGCGGACCTCGGGGTCTTGCTCCTCGTCGAGCAAAAGAGCCGTCAAGGCAGAGTAGGCTCCGGGATCGCGGGTCAGGCCGAGGAAGACCGTCGCGAATAACCGCGCCTTGGGCGGGCGCTTCTGGTCACGGGCATAGGAGCCCAGGGGCGCCGCGGCATGACGGCCCAGGGGCAAGATCTCGCGACCGAGGGTTTCGGCCTTCCGGTCCATTTCCGCGATCTCGCGGGCGTCCTTGCCGGCTTGGGAGGTCATCAGCGTCTCGAGGCGGTCCAACACGCGCGCGACGACGGCGGCGGGATCCTCGGCGCGGGCGCAAACCACGAAGAAGGCGGAGAGGACGAGGGCGTTCATTTGGCCGCGGCGACCGAGGCCTGCCCGACCGAGAAATATCGCGCTTGCGGATGGTGGAAGACGAGCGCCGAGACGCTGGCCTCGGGCTCCATCATAAAACCCTCGGTCAGGCGCACGCCGGCGTGCTTCTCCGGCTCGAGCAGGGCGAAGAGTTTCGTCTGGTCCTCGAGGTTGGGGCAGGCCGGATAGCCGAAGCTGACGCGCAGGCCGCGGTATTTTCCCTGGAACCTCTCGCGGACCGTCATGCCGGCCGGGTCGCCGATGCCCCACATCCGGCGCAGGCGCTCGTGCAGGAGCTCGGCGAAGCCCTCGGCCGCCTCGATGGCGATGGACTGGAGGGCGTGCGACTTGAGGTATTCGCCCGCGTCGCGGTAGCGGTCGGAGAGTTCGCGGATGCCGGACCCGCAGGTGACCACGAACATGGCCGCGAAGTCGCGTCCGGCCCCGGCCGGCCTCACGAAGTCCGACAGACATAGACGCTCGCCTACCGACTGGCGCGGGAAGTCGAAGCGGGCCAGGGCCTGCGCCGACTTCGGGGACTCGTAGAGGTTCATTCGGTCTCCCTCGGCGTCCGCGGCGAAAAACTTGTAAACGGCCTTTGCCGTGATGAGCTTCTTCTCCAATATTTCGTCCTGGAGCGCCAGCACCCGCCTGTGCAGTTCGATGGCCTTGGGGTTCTTTTGGCGGAGGTTCTCCTCTAGGCCGCCGCGCAGGCCCAGGTGCTTGCCGTAGAGCATGATCGGGTTGATGTAGCCGAAGATCTCGTCGATGGCGAAGTCGCAGAGGGCGTGGAGCTTCAGGTCGGGCGGCGTCGGCGGCGCGGTCTCATGCTCGACGCGCAAGCGCGGGGCTTCTTTGACGGCGGCGCCCGCCGGAGCCGCGGAGGCGGTCTCGGCGCGCAGGAACTCCTGAGTCTCGCGGGTCTTGGCCAGGAGAATGTCGCGCTTCTCGCTGAAATAGTCGTTGCATAGGGCGAGACCCGTCATGGCGTCCTTGGCGTAGAAGGCGGGGCCGTCGTAGGCGGTGGAGATGCGCTTGGCCGTGAAGCGCGGCGAGAGGGCCGCTCCTCCCACGAGCATCGGCAGGCGGACGCCGGCGGCGGTGAGGTCCTCCGCGGTCACGACCATCATCTGGGCCGATTTAACCAGAAGCCCCGAAAGGCCGATAGCGTCGGGCTGGTGTTCCCTAACGGCCTCCAGCAACCGCTCCGGAGCGACCTTGATGCCGAGGTCGACGATTTGGTAGCCGTTGTTCTTCAGGATGATGTGCACCAGGTTCTTGCCGATGTCGTGCACGTCGCCCTTGACCGTGGCCAGCAGGATGACCGCCTTCGCGCCCTGGTCGCCCGCCGTCATGTGCGGCTCGAGGCGGGAGACGGATGCCTTCATGACCTCGGCTGACTGGAGAACCTCGGCCACGATCATCCGGTTGTCGCCGAAGAGCCGGCCTACCTCGTCCATCCCCTTCATCAGGGGTCCGTTGACGATGTCCAGCGGCTTGCGGGTCTTGAGCAGCTCATCAAGGTCGGCGAGCAGGCCCTCCATGGAGCCTTCGACCACGTTCTTGGCCACGCGCTCATCGATGGGAAGCTTCAGCCGTTCGGACGGATCTTTCTCCACGATCTTGACGGCTCGGAAATGGGCCGAGAAGGCGGCCACGGCGTCGAAATCCCGAGGATGCGCGGGGTCGCCGGGACCTTTCCAGGAGAGGAGGTCCCAGGCGAGCTTCTTCTCTTCCTCGGGGATCTGGGAATAGCGCGCCAGCTTCTCGGCGTTGACGATCGCCAGGTCGAGGCCGGCCTCCACGCAGTGATGGAGGAATACGGAATTGAGCGCTTCCCGGCCGGCGGGTGGAAGACCGAAGCTTACGTTGGAGATGCCGAGAACGGTCTTGCATCGCGGCAGAACCGTCTTGAGCGCGCGGACGGCCTCGATCGTCTCAAGGGCGGAGCCCCAATAGTTTTTATCTCCCGTTCCGGCGGGGAAGACAAGCAAGTCGAAGATGATGTCCTCGGGCGCGACGCCGTACTTCCCGGTCAGGAGGTCGAAGGAGCGCCGGGCGACGGCCAGCTTGCGCCGGCGGGTCAGCGCCATGCCCATCGTCTTGTCCTCGTCGATGGCGCCGACGACCAGGCAGGCGCCGTACTTGTGGAGGAGGGGAACGACGGCCTCAAAGCGCTTCTCGCCGTCCTCGAGGTTGACGGAGTTGAGGATGCACTTGCCCGGCGCGCGCTTAAGGGCCTCCTCCATGACTGCGGCGTCGGTCGAGTCGATCATGAAGGGGACCTTGACCTTTCGCGAGGCCTTCTCGAAGAAGGCGATCATATCGGCCTTCTCGTCGCGGTCCGGGTTGGCCAGGCAGACGTCGATGATGTGGGCGCCGGCGCGGACCTGGCGGCGGGCGATCTCGGCGGCGGCCTCGAGTTCCCCGGCGACGATGAGATCCTTGAATTTCCGGGAACCGATGACGTTGGTTCGCTCCCCGACCAAGAGAGGCCGGCGGTCCTCGTCCAGCGAGAGCGGCTCCATGCCCGAGACGGCGCCGCGGCGGGGCTTATGGGGGCGGCGGGGAGCCTTGCCCGCGACGGCCTCTGAGATGAGGCGGATGTGCTCGGCGGTCGTGCCGCAGCAGCCGCCGACGACGTTCACCCAGCCCTCGTCGGCGAAGCGGGCGATTTTGCGGGCCACCATCTCGGGGGACTCGTTGTAGTCCCCATTTTCGTCGGGCAGGCCGGCGTTAGGGTAGCAGACCATGAAGGCGCGCGTGAGGGCCGAGAGGGTGCGCAGATGGTCCGTCATGAAGTCCGGTCCCGTCGCGCAGTTCATGCCCAGGGCGAGCAGGTCGAAGTGCTCCACGGCCGCGGCCAAGGCCGCGATGTCCTGGCCGCCCAGCATCGTGCCCATGTTCTCGATGGAGACCGAGAGCATGACGGGGATGGAGCGTCCGGCCTTCTGAAAGGCTTCCCGGATGCCGTTGAGGGCGGCCTTGACGTTGAGGGTATCCTGCTGGGTCTCCAGCAGGAGGAGATCCGCGCCGCCCTCCAGGAGGCCCTCGGCCGCCTCGGCGTAGTTGGCCAGGACCTCGTCGTAGGTGATGCCGCCCGTGACGGAGATTGTCTTGGTGCCCGGGCCGAGCGCGCCGGCCACGAAGCGGGGCCGGATCTTGGTCGCGTGCCGGACCGCGGCCTGGCGCGCGAGCGCGCAGGCCTTGCGATTGATCTCTCGCGCTTTGTCCTGCAGGCCGTACTCGGCGAGCACGTGGCGGATGGAGCCGAAGGTGTCCGTCTCGACGAGGTCGGCGCCCGCGGCGAAGTAGGCCTCGTGCACCGAACGGATGACGTCGGGGCGGGTGAGGACCAGGTTCTCGTTGCAGCCCTCCAGGTCCGGGCCGCCGAAGTCTGTAGCGGTCAGATTCCGGCGCTGGAGCATGGTGCCCATGGCGCCGTCGAGCGTGAGGATGCGGCGATGGAGGAGTTCGCGCAGTTCATCCTCGCGTCCGCGATCGTTGAAGACCCTTCGTCCGTGGCTCATGGTCCCTGGCGTGGCTACTCCATCAGGAGGCGGAAGTCCTCGCGCTTGGCCAGATCATCGAAGTCGCGGTCCCCGCGGGCGCGTTCCTTGTATTTTGGATCGATGCGGACCGCGGCGGCCAACTCGGCCATGGCCTGGTTGGGGTGTCCGGTCATCGCGAGCATGGCCGCGTGGTGGTAGCGCGTGACCGCGAGTTCGGGGGCCAGGCCGGCGCCGGTCGCGGCCTCGGCCGCGGCGGATTCGACGTCTCCCGCGTCGAAGAGGAGGCGTGCGTTGGTCGTGTGCGCCCGCGCCCTCTCGATGCGGGCGCGCGCGTCGTAGACGCGCACCAGATGAAATCGGTAGAAGGAGCCGCGGCTCGCGTCCTCATAGACGAGGAGCGCGCAGGTCGCGAGGGGGTTGAATTCGGCGCCGGCCCAGCGCCAACCAGGCGCAGGCCAGCCGCCGCGCGCGCGCGCGGCCAGCGTGGAGGTCGAATGGAGCGTCGCGGCGAGGCCCGGCTGGTCCGCGTCCGGACCCGGGCGGATGGTCTCCCGGAAGCCCGCGCGCGTGTAGTCCGCCTCCCGGAGGGAGCGCTCGGCCGCGGCCAAGGCCCGCGCGTCCCAGCTGAGCGCGCCGTCGGCTTCCAGGGCCCAGCGCAGCGTCGCGGTTTCCTCGGCGGGAGCGATGGAGAGCGTTCCCACCCGGGTCATGATGGGCTCGCTCTGGATGGCGTCGCCCAGGCGCGGGTAGGCGAGGTGGACGAGGGCGACGGAGCAGGCGTTGTTCCAACCGATCGTGCGCCACTCCTGACGCGCCTGGCGGATGTCGTTTATGTTCTGCGCGGAGGCGGGCGCTACGGTCAGCAGGGATAGGAGGAGAAAGACCACGGCCTGATGATAGGACATTTTACGCCAGGTCGATCCAGTTCCAGCGGCTCTGGTAGAGGGCCAGCAGGCGGCGGCGCAGGAGGGCGTGCTCGGGTCTCGATAACTTCGCGTCCGCGGAGAGGACCTCGTCGGCGTCGGCGCGGGCGTGGGCGAGGAGTTCCGCGTCCTTGAAGAGGTCGGCGACCTGCAGGGTCAGTTCGCCGTGCTGGGCCATGCCGAGCAGCTCGCCGGGGCCGCGCAGCTTGAGATCCTCTTCGCCGATACGGAAGCCGTCGGCTGTCTCGACCATGGTGTCGATTCGGCGGCGGGCTTGCGGGGTCCGCGGGTCGGCGATGAGAAAGCAGGTGGACTCGGCCGCGCCCCGGCCGATGCGTCCGCGCAACTGGTGCAGGCTGGCGAGGCCGAAGCGGTCGGCGTTCTGGATGACCATGACCGTGGCGTTGGGGACGTCGATGCCGACCTCGATGACGGGCGTCGCGACGAGGATATGTTTCTCTCCGCGCGAGAACTCCGCCATCACCTCGGTCTTCCGGCGGCCCGGCATGGCGCCATGGATGAGGGCAACCTTGAAGTCCGGGAAGACCTCCTTGCTGAGCCGATCGAACTCGGCCTTGGCCGACTGCAGGTCCAGGCGCGCGGACTCCTCGATGATAGGGTAGACGAGGTAGGCCTGACGCCCTTGCAGGACCTCGCGGCGCACCGCGGCCATGGCCTGGGCCGGCGAGGCGATCAGGGTCTTAATGGGCGTGCGCCCGGGCGGCATCTCGTCGATGGTCGAGACCTCCAAGTCGCCGTACAGGGCCAGCGCGAGCGTGCGCGGGATGGGAGTCGCGGTCATGACGAGGAGGTCGATGAGGCTTCCCTTCTGGCGCAGGGTGGTGCGCTGGCGGACGCCGAACCGGTGCTGCTCGTCGACGATGGCCAGGCGCAGGTTCTTGAAGCGCACTCCTTCTTCAAGCAGGGCGTGCGTTCCCACCACGAGGTCCGCCTCCCCGGCCGCGACCGCGGCGAGGAGCTTCTCACGATTCTTCTTGGACACGCGCGAGGTGAGAGAGATCGCGCGCACGGGCAGGCCCTTGAGGAAGCGGTCGAGGGTCGCCCGGTGCTGGTCGGCGAGAATCTCGGTCGGCGCCATGAGCGCCCCCTGCCCCCCGTTCTCGACGGCCAGCAGGAGGGCCGAGAGCGCCACCACGGTCTTGCCGGAGCCCACGTCGCCCTGCAGGAGGCGCGTCATCGGGTGGGAGGCACGCATGTCCTCGAAGATCTCGTTGATGACGCGCTTCTGCGCGGCGGTCAATTCGAAGCCCAGGCCCTGCCGGAAGGGGCTGAGAAGCGTGCGCTTGATCTCGTAGCCGAAGCCCTTGGCCAGGCCCCGGGTCTGGCGGCGTTTAAGGATCCACGCCAGCTCCAGGAGCAGGAGTTCCTCATAGGCCAGGCGGGAGCGCGCGGCCTCGAGTTCAGCCTCGGAGCGGGGGAAGTGCAGCCCGCGCAGGGCCTGGGGCGCGGCCAGGAGGCGGCGTTTGGTTCTAAACTCGGGCGGGACCGCGTCGATGGTCTCGTCGGCGGCGAGTTTCAGGGCGGCGTGGGACAATTCGCGCACGAAGCGCTGGGAGAGGCCCTCGGTCAGGGCATAGACCGGGACCGTGCGGGCGACGTGGAGGCGCCAGCGCTCGTCTTCGAGGGGGTAGTGCTCGTCGACGCGAACCTCGCGGATTCCGATCAGGTCGGGGTCCGCGTGGCCCACGATCCAGAGGTCGGCTCCCTCGCGCACCTCCTTCTTGAGCGCTCTGAACACGTCGAAGCGTCGGCTGAGGTGCTTGAACCACACGCATTCGACCTTGCCGTGGGAGGTGGCCAGGGTCGCCTGGTAGAGGGCCAGCCTCGGCCCCGCTGCGCGGGAGGCCGCGCGCAGGACTCGGCCGCGCAGGACGATGAGGCCGGGCGCCGCAGGTCGGCGGAGGTCCGACGTCTCGTGCCGGTCCTGCCACAGGCGCGGATAGTGGTGGAGGAGGTCGAAGACCGTGCGCACCCCCAGGTGCTCGAAGAGCACGGCGCGCCGGGGGCCCACGCCCTTGAGGAACTGGATCGGCTTGTCAAGGCCTTCACTCATGGAGTTGCGGGCCCCCGGCGGTATTTGCTAGTGTCAATGAACCCTATGTCTTTCAAGTGTCAGATTCCCGGTTGCGGCAAAGGTCCCAAGTCCGGCTACAGTTATAGCCATTCGCATAAAGCGACGAAGCGGGTCTTCCGTCCCAACCTTCAGCGGCAGAAGGTCGTCATCGATGGCCGCACGATGACGGTCTACGTGTGCACGGATTGCATCAAGTCCGGGCGCGCGATCCGTCCGACCCGATAATACCCAAAGGGAGCGTCTCTCTGAAAGAGGGCGTGATCAGGGCCTGGGCCTATGCCCTGGCCCTGATCGTTTTAGGGTTCCCGGTCTTCAGCCCCGACCTCTTCTGGCATCTCTCCGCGGGCCGCTGGATCATGGCCCACGCGCGGGTCCCGCGCTTTGATCCATTCTCATTCACCGCCGCGGGCGCGCCCTGGATCGACTTCGAATGGGCGACCCAGCTCCTCTTCTACGGCGTCAACGTCGCCGGCGGCGAGACGGGACTCTGGGTCCTCAAGATCGTTCTGCTCCTGGCGGCCTTTGTCCCGGTGGACGGGCTCCTGCGCGACCGGGATGCCTCCCCGCTCGCGCGCGCCGGGGCCCTCGCGATCTGGACCGCGGCCATGGTCCCTCAGGGCGACCTGCGCGCGGACTTAGTCAGCACGGCCTTCTTCGCCTGGCTCTTGAGGCGGCTGGAGTCGGGACGAGCCTCCTTCCTCTTCGGCTTCGGGCTGTTCGCGTTCTGGTCGAACCTGCATGCGGGGTTTGCGCTCGGATTCTTTCTCTACGCTCTCTACGCACTGGCTTCGCGCTTCACCGGCGGCAGGCGTCCTGAGGGGCTCGCCGCGGAGGCCGCCGGGGCCGTTCTCGGAAGTCTTCTTAATCCCTACGGGCTCGGTCTTTATCGGGTGCTCCTTGCGCACGCGACCGAGCCCGCCATGGCGCGCTTCGTCATGGAGTGGGGGCCGCCGAACTGGCATCGAGCCTTTCAAATTCCGCTCCTGGCCGCGTTGGCCGCGACGGCCGCGGCCGCATTCTCGGCGCGCGAGCGGCTGCCGCGGGCTCTGGCGGCCGCGGCGCTGGTCCTGGGCCTGGCGACCGCGGCGAGCGCGCGCTTCGGCGCCTATTTCGCCTCGGCGGCCGCGGCCTGCGTCTTTGCCGCCTTCCCACGGCCGCGCGCGGAAATCCTGGCCGCGGGACTGGCCGCGCTAAGCCTGATGCTGGCGCCGCCGCTGCTGCGCGTGCGCTGGGGCGCCTCCTTCCAGGACGACTACGTGGCCCGCCGCGCGGTGGAGTTCATCGTCCGCGAACGCGATGTCCTGGGGTCCCTGCGCCTATTCAACCAATATGAGTGGGGCGGCTATCTAGGCTGGCGCATGGGCGAGAGCTATAAAGTTTTCGGCGACGGCCGCTATCTCTTTCACGGCCAACTGCCCGAGATCCAGAAGGCGCTCGTTTCGGCCGCCGGCATCTCGGCGTTGGCCGAACGTCGCGGGCTGGGAGGGTTTCTGATTAAAAACGAGAGCCTCCACCTTGCGTCCACGCGAGTCTACCCCGACGGCTCCCGCCGCGAAATCCTTCGCCCTTGGTACGTTTTTATGTTTCCGCGCGAGCATTGGGCCCTCGTCTACTGGGACGATCAAGCCCTGCTCTTCCTCGACCGCTCGAAGGTTCCGGCGGAGTGGCTCGCCGCCCACGAATACCGCTGGCTGCGCCCGTCAGACGCCGCCGCCCTGCAGGACGCCCTGTCCCGCGGCGAAGTCCAACTCGGCGCGCTCCAAGCCGAGCGGGTTCGTCACGGCGCGCAGACCGCTCGATAGGGGTCCTAGCGATATCCCAGCCTCACTGGACCAGCCCCCTTTCCCTCAGCCAGTTGCGGATCTTTGAGCGCGCGCGGGCGGTCTTGACGTAGTTGAGCCAGTCCTTCTTGGGCATGGAGCCCTTCTTGGTGAGGATGCGGCAGATGTCGCCGGACTTGAGCGGCTGGTCCATCTTGACCATTTTGTTGTTGACCATCGCGCCCACGCAGGAATAGCCGATTTCCGTGTGGACGGCGAAGGCGAAGTCGAGCGGGGTGGCTCCCGAGGGCAGGACCTTAACCTCTCCGGCGGGGGTGAAGACGAAGACCTGCTTGAACTCCAGATCCGTCTTGAGGCTGTCGAGGAACTCGCGCGGGCTGTTGAGGTCCTGGAGCCACTCGATCCACTGCCTCAGCCAGTTGAGCTTTTCCTCCATGTGAATGTCCTTGGCCTGCTCGCCGATCTTGTAGCGCCAGTGCGCGGCGATGCCGTACTCGGAGGTGCGGTGCATCTCCTCGGTGCGGATCTGGATCTCCACGAGCTCGCTGGAGGGACTGACGATGGTCGTGTGCAGGCTGCGATAGAGATTCAGCTTCGGCGTGGAGATGTAATCGGTGAAGGAGCCGGCCACGGGCTTGAAATGGGTGTGGACGATGCCCAGCAGCGCGTAGCAGTTGGCCACCGTGTCGGTGATGAGGCGGATGCCCAGCGCGTCTTGAATCTCGTCGAAGGGCTTCTTCTGGCGCTCCATCTTCTTGTAGATGGACCAGAGGGTCTTCGTGCGCGAGAGGATGCGGCAGGGGATGTTGGTGTCGGCCAACACCTTCTCGATGGCGGTCTTGGCCTCGATGAGCTTCTGCTCGCTCTGTTTCAGCTGCTCGCCGACCTTGCGCGCGATCTCGGAGTGACCCTCGGGGTGGAGATAGGCGAAGGAGAGGTCCTCGAGCTGGCCCTTGAGCTTGAACATTCCCAGGCGGTGGGCCAGCGGGCCATAGAGAGCCATGGTCTCGGTCGCGATGCGCTCCTGCCTTTCGTGGGAGAGGAAATTGAGCGTCTTCATATTGTGCAGGCGGTCGGCGAGCTTGACTACGATGACGCGGATGTCCTGCGCTGTGGCCAGGAGCATCTTGCGCCAGTTTTCGGCCTGGGCATCGTCGCGCGACTCGAACTTAAGGGCGTCGATTTTCGTCACGCCCATAACGAGCATGGCGATCTCCGAACCGAATTCAGCGCGCAACTGGGCCTCGGTGGTCGGCGTGTCCTCCAGCGTGTCGTGCATGAGGCCCGCGCAGACGGTGGGCAGATCCATTCGCCATTCGACCAACGACTCGGCCACGGCCGCGCAATGGGAGATATACTCGTCGCCCGATGCGCGGGCTTGGTGGGCGTGCGCTTTCTTGGCGAACTCCCAGGCGCGGTCGATGGGAGAGGAGTCTACATGAGGGGAATAGGAGGCGAACTTGGCGACGAGCTCGTTCTTGGCGATCATTTAAGCCTCCGCGGCGGGACGGGTGACCGCCTCCAGGTCGAAGAGGCGGCGATAGAGGCCTTTGGCGGCCAGGAGCTCGGCGTGCGTGCCGTGCTCGGCGACGGTTCCGGCGCTCATGACCGCGATGCGATCGGCGCCGACGACGGCGCGCATCTCGTGCGCGATGGTGACCACGGTGCGCCCCGCCAGCACGGTCTCGAGGGCGGCGTGAACCTCCTTCTCGGCGGGGCCGTCCAGGTGCGCCGTCGCCTCATCGAGTACCACGATCTCCGGATCCTTGAGGAGCACGCGCGCCAACGCCAGTTTCTGGCGCTGTCCGGCGGAGAGGGAGAAGCCCCAGTCGCCGAGCAGGGTCTGATAGCCCTCGGGTAAGGCCTCGATGAAGGCGTGGGCGCCGACGGCCTTGCAGGCGCGTTCGACCTCGGAGAGGGTCACGACCCTGCGGCCGAGGGCGACGTTCTGGAAGACGGTGTCATTGAAGAGCTGCGCCTCGGAAGTCACCAGCCCGGCGTGGGCGCGGATGGAGGCCGCGTCGTAGTCGCGCGCATCGACCCCATCGAGTAGGAGTCTTCCCTCCGCCGGGTCGTGCAAGCGCAGGAGCAGGCGCGCCAGGGTGGATTTGCCGCAGCCGCTGGGTCCCACGAGCGCCATACGGAAGCCTTTGGGTATCTCCAGGTCCAGGCCCCGCAGGGCCCAGGCCTTGGCTCCGGCATAGCGGAAGCCCACGCCGTCGATCCGGATCGACGTCGTCAGCCCCGGGAAGGCGGGTTTGCGGCGCTTCGGGACGGCGGTCTTCTCGTCGAGGAGGTGGAAGAGGCGCTCGGCGGAGGTCCAGGCGCGCTGGACCTCCGCGTTGATGCGGGCCAAGTTCTTGACGGGGGCGTAGGCCGCCATCAGCCCGCCGAGGAAGGCGAAGAAAGCGCCCGGGGTCATGTGGCCCAGGATGACTTCGCGGCCGCCGAAATAGATGATTAGGGCCGCGATCACGGAGGCGCCAAGCTCCAGAAGGGGGTTCATCAGCGCGGTGGCGCGCAGGTAGCGCATCATCGGCTGGAAGAACGATTCGTTCTCCTCGCGGAACTTCTCCGTGGCCCCGGGCTCGTAGTTGTAGGCCTTCACGACGAGCATGCCCTGCACGCTCTCCTGGAAGCGGTGGTGGAGGCGGTCGACGGCGATCTGGGCCTGCCGGCTCGACTCCCTCATCTTGCGCGAGAGCACGTAGAGGGCGGCCAAGGACAGCGGCGAGCCGAGCACGGCCAGCGCCGCGAAGCGCCAGTCGAGGAGCACCAGAGCTCCGGTCAAAAACAGGACGGTCAGCGTGTCTCGGATCATGTAGACGGGCAAAGTGGTCAGCGCGGCCTGCACGAGGGTGAGGTCCCCGGTGACGCGGGAGAGCACGTCGGCGCCCTTGCGGCCGGTGTAGAACTCGAGCGGCAGGGCATGGAGATGGCTGAAAAGGTCCTCGCGGATCTGCTGGGTCACGCGCTGGCCGATAAAGCTCATCAGGTAGTTCTGGACGTAGGAGGCCGCGGACTTCAGGACCACGAGCAGCGGCACGCCCAGCACGGCGAGCCAGAGCATCTTGAGGTCCTTGGCGATGAAGATGCGGTCGACGATGGGCTTAAGGAAAAGGATCGACAGCCCGTTGAAGGCCGAGACCGCCACCATCGCGCCGCCCGCCCAGGCGAAGCGCGCGGAGTGGGGCCTGAGATACCCGATGAAACGCCGCGACGGGGTCGTCATGCGGACTCGCTCAGGATGACCTTCGCGGCCCTATCCGCGCAGCCCGGCTCGCCCAGCGAACGGCGGATCGCTAGAAGTTCTTCATGGACGCGAACATGGAGAGCGGCGTCGCCCAGGAAGCGCGCGGCTTCTCTCGCCGTTCTCTCCGCCGTCGCTTCGCTCTGGATGAGCTCCGGCACGACGCCCCGGCCGGCCAGGAGGTTGGCCATGGCGATGTGCTTCACCTTCACCAGCGCGCGGGCGATGGCGTAGGTCGGCCAGGAGAGTTTATACACGACCACCATCGGCACGCCCAACAGCGCGTTCTCCAAAGTGGCCGTTCCGGAGGAGCAGAGGGCCAAGTCCAGGGTCGCGCGGAGGCGATAATCCTGTTCGCGCACGATCCCGACGCCGGTGGGGAGGGCTCCATAGGCGGAGTCGGGTTGGGATGCGGCGGCGAAGAGCAATCCCTTCATGTTCGGTCGGGATTCACGCAGGAGGCGGAAGGCCTCGTAGAAGACAGGAAGATGCCGTTCGATCTCGGACGAACGGCTCCCGGGAAGAAGACCGATCACGGGAGAATCCAGGTCCCTCGCCCGCTGCGCGGGCTCGGGGATAAGATCGAGAAGGGGATGGCCGACGAACTCGACGGGCACGTTCGCCTCGCGGTAGAGCTTCTCCTCAAAGGGGAAAATGACGAGCATCTTCTTGACCAGCTTCTTTAATATCTTCACCCGTCCCGGGCGGCTGGCCCACACCTGGGGGCTGACGAAATAGAACGCGGGCACGCGCGCGGCCTGCGCCATGGGGAGGATGCGGCGGTTGAAGCCGTAATAATCCACGCAGATCAGGGCGTCGGGGCGGCGCATTTGGATGAAGGATTGGAGGCGTGAACGCAATTCGAGCAGGAATGGGATATTCAGGACCGGCTCCCAGAAGCCGGTCACGCCGCGGGAGGCCAAATCCTCCAGGAACTCATCGGCGACGGCGCGGCACAGCGGCCCGCCGACCGCCGCCACGCGGACGGCTGGATCGCGGCGCTTGAGCGCCTTGATCAGGTTCGAGGCGTGCAGGTCCCCCGAAGGGTCGCCGGCGACGACGAGGATCAATCGTCCGCTCATCTAGCCGGCCGGCTGATTCGTCATGCCGCTAGCTCCGCAGAATGTCCTTGCCGACGGTCTTGGCAATCTTGCCCAGGTCCTGGGCCCAGGCGGGGATCAAGGAGCGGGAGCCGGCGTGGCCCGAGATCTCATAACGTTCCAGTTCGTCGGTGATCTGCAGGGCGAGTTTCAGGGCCTCGACGCCGCGCTCGCCGCTCGGCCAGGGCTTGCGGTTGTGGCGGATGCAGTCGAGGAAGTGGAGGTGTTCGTTCTTGAGGGGGTCGACGCCGGTGAGCTTCGGGACGAGGATCTCGACGTCCTTGAGGCTCCTGATGATCGCGGTTTTTTTCTTGTAGATCTTCAGCGAGCCCTTGCCGTAGTCGAGGGAGATGTATGAGTCCTTTTGGAAGGCCCGGAGCTTGCGGCTCTTGGCCAGCGAGATGCGGCTGGCGGTGAGATCGGCGACGCAGCCGGTCTTGAAGCGCACGCGCACGTTGGCGATGTCCTCGTGGCCGGAGAGGAGGTTCGCGCCGATGGCTTCCAGGCTTTCGACTTCGGAGCCGACTAAGGTCAACACGATGTCGAGATCGTGGATCATGAGATCCATGACGACCCCGATGTGAGCCGTGCGCGGGTCGTAGGGACCCAGGCGCTCGACGGTGATGTAGCGCGGGTCGCGGATGTGCCGGACGGCCTCGAGCACGGCGGGGTTAAAGCGCTCGATGTGGCCGACCTGGAGGACCAGCTTCTTGCCCTCGGAGAGGGCGAGGAGCTCCTTGGCTTGGTCGACGGAGGAGGCCAGAGGCTTCTCGATGAGGACGTGGACCCCGGCCTCGAGCGAGGCCTTGCCCACGTCATAGTGCAGCGGAGTGGGCACGGCGATGATGACCGCGTCCACCCGGCCGAGGACGTCCCGGTAGTCTCGCAGCGCCGCGGTGTTGGACTGCCAGGCGGCCAGTTGGGCCTTCCAGACGTTGGTGTCGCAGACGCCGACGAGGTCGACCTCGGGGGTCTTGCCGAGCAGGCGGGCGTGATAGGTGCCCATCTTGCCGGCGCCGACGACGGCGACGCGGATCTTGGAGGCGGGGGTCACGCGGGGCCCTCGGGAGGAAATCCCATGACGGCGATGCCGGCCGCGTCGGCCTCGGCGCAGAAACGCTCGCGGTCGAAGATCAGCGTCGAGGCCGCCTCGAGCGCGAAGGACGAAACGCCCGCCGCGCGGAAGGCGGCGAGCGTGTCGAGGCCGGCGACGGGGAGGTCGAAGCGGAAATCCTGGCGCGGCTTGGCCACCTTGACGACGACGAGGGCGGGCTCGCGTCCTTGCGAGCGCGCCAGCTCCGAGGCGCGCGCCACGCAGGCGTCGGTGCCCTCCATGCCCTCGACGGCGACGATGGCGCCCGCTTGGACGACGACGGTCTGGCCGATGTCGTAGCCGGCGACGGCCTTGGCCGCGCGCCAGCCCAGCGTCGCGTCGGCGAGCTGTTCCTCCGTGAAGAGACGGCGGGTGATCGGCCCGGCCGGGGCCAGGAGGTGTTCCAAATAGATCGCCGAGGAGACGCACTCGAGACCGTCTTTCGAGAACTCATCGACGACGGCCTTGAGGATGGTGTCCGTGCGCTTGTCCTTGAGGGTCAACAGGAGCTTGGCCGCCCGCCAGTCCGGCAGGACGCCGCCGAAGAGCGAGACGTGCTGGACCTTGCCGGCCATGACGACCTTGCGCACCCCGGCCTCCTTCAGGGCCTTGATCGGGGCGTCGATCTGGCCGAGCTTGAACCAACGCACGCCGTCCGTCACGGACTCGAGAGACGGATCCGTCACCCCGGGGATGCCCAGGGCGACGACCGGCACGCCACGGCGCTTGGCCTCCTCGGCGACGAGGAAGGGGAATCGCCCGGAGCCGGCGACGAGACCCAGGGGCTCGGTCAGGCGCCGGCCTCTTCTTCGATCTGAGCCGCGCCGACGGCGGGGCGCATGACGCCGCGCTTGCCGGCCGACTCGATGAAGTCGATCCACTCCTGGACCTCCTTCGTCGGGGCGCCGGACTTGAGCCGTTCCAGAGCTTCCGCCTGGGGCAGGCCCGACAAGAACAGGATCTGGTAGGCTTGCTTGACGGCGTTCATCGCTTCCCGCGTGAAGCCGCCGCGGCGCATGCCGAGGGCATTCAGGCCGCGCAAGACGGCGCGGTCGCCCTGCGTGGTCGCGAAGGGCAGGACATCCTGCCCGTTCATCGAGCCGCCGCCCAGCATGGCAAAGCGGCCGATGCGCACGAATTGGTGCACCCCGGCCATGCCGCCGAGCACCGCGCCGTCGCCGATATGGACGTGTCCGCCGAGCGCGACCGTGTTGACCAGGATGACGCCGTTGCCGACCTCGCAGTCGTGCGCCACATGGCAGCCGGTCATGAACAGGCAGTTCGAGCCGATCTTGGTGACGCCGCCGCCCTGGGCCGTGCCGCGATTGAGGGTGACGCACTCGCGCACCGTGTTCTTGTCGCCCATGACGAGGCGCGTTTCTTCGCCCGCGTACTTCAGGTCCTGGGGCGGGGTCCCGACGAAGCAGCCGGGATGCAGGATGTTGTCGGCTCCGAGCGTCGCGTGCTCGACGACGGCATGGGGGCCCACTTTCGTGCGCGGGCCGATCTGGGCCTTGGGGCCGATGACGGCGTACGGACCGACCTCCGCGCCGGGGTCGATCCGCGCGGTCTGGTCGACGACGGCGGTGGGATGGATGGCCATGGCGTCAGGCCTGCGCTTTGTCGACGAGCGCGAAGGTCATGGTCGCCTCGGCGACCATCTTGCCGTCCACGAAGGACTCGCCGCGGAATTTGCCGGCTCGGCCCAAACGCAGGATCTCGATGTGATGCTTGAGCACGCAGCCGGGCGTGACGGGGGCGCGGAACTTGGCCTCGTCGATGCCCATGAAGAAGGCTATCTTGTTCTCGAAGCCGCCCTTGGAGAGCAGCATGGCGCACGCGGTCTGCGCCATGGACTCGATGATCAGCACGCCGGGCATGACCGGCTGGCCCGGGAAGTGGCCTTCGAAGAAGTGCTCGTTGGCGGTCACCATCTTGATGCCGATGCAGCGCTTATCCTCCTCGATCACCTCGATGCGATCGACGAGCAGGAACGGGTAACGGTGCGGGATGGCCTTCTTGACGCCCATGATGTCCAGCGTGCGCCCGGGCGCGGCCGCGGCTTCGGCGCTCATTTGGCCTCCAATACGCGGTTCTTCGATTTGCGGAGTTTCTTGGCGGCTTCGTCGAGGAGCTTGGCGAACTCGACATTATGGGCGTGGCCGAGCCGCTCGGCCGTGATGCGCATCTTAAACAGGGGGCGTCCGATCAGGGTCAGGTCGCCGATGAGGTCCAGCATCTTATGGCGTACGAACTCGTCTTGGTAGCGCAGGCCCTCGGCATTCGTGTGGAACTCGCTCTTGCCGATGACGATGGCGTTCTCGAGACTGCCGCCTTGAGCCAGGCCCTGGGACTGAAGGGAGGCGACCTCGTGCTCGAAGCAGAAGGTCCGGGCGCGCGCGACCTCCGCGAGGTAGCTCTCGAGGTCCACGGTCATGGACAGGGACATTTTCGGCATCATGGGGTGGTCATGGATGAGAGTCGCGGAGATCTCGAAGCGGTCGGAGGGCTCAGCGCGGTAGCGCGCGCCGTCCTTGGCTTGATAGGTCACCTCGTGGGGCAGGTGGAGCCAGCGCTTAGGGGCGTCCAGGTCGACGAGGCCCGCGCGCAGCAACGCCTCCACGAAAGGCATGGCCGAGCCGTCCATGATGGGGGGCTCGTTGGCGGAGGTCAGGACGTCGATGTTGTCGATGCCCAGTCCCGTGCAGGCCGAGAGGACATGCTCGATGGTATGGACCTTGGCTTCCCCGAGGCCCAGGTTCGTGCCGCGCACGGTCGTGACGACGAAGGCCAGGCGCGCCGGGATCATCGGGATGCCGGGTAGGTCGGCTCGGAAGAATCGGATCCCGGTGTTGGCCAGGGAGGGCCGGAAGGTGAGGCTCGATTTGTTGCCGGTGTGGAGGCCGACTCCTTCGAGTCGGACCTCTTCTTTGATGGTGGTTTGGAGCGGATTTTCTTTCATGGGGCCTCGCTAGAGGGCGGCGTCCGTTTTGCCGAGCCCCAGTTTCTTCTCGATCTCCTTGATCTTGTCGAAGAGCTCGGGCAGGCGTCCGTAGAGAGCTTGGAGCTTGAAGGCTTCGCGGTGTGGGCGGCCCGGGGAGCCGAAGAGGACCGCGCGCGCCGGCACGTCGCTCATCACTCCGGTCTGGGCTGTGATGACGGCGCCGTCGCCGATGCTGATGTGGCCGGCGACGCCGGCTTGCCCGGCGAGGATGACGTTGTTGCCCACCGTCGTGGAGCCGGCCACGCCGGTTTGCGAGACGATGAAGCAGTCCCGGCCGACACGCACGTTGTGGGCGAGTTGGACGAGGTTGTCGACCTTGGTCCCGGAGCCGACGACCGTGGAGCCGACCGTGGCGCGGTCGATGGTCACGCCGGCTCCGATCTCGACGTCGTCCTGGACCACGGCGTTGCCGATCTGGGGGATCTTCGTGTGGCGGCCGGTCTTCTTGTCGGTGGTGAAGCCGAAGCCGTCGGCGCCGATGACGGTTCCGGCATGGACGATGACGCGGTCGCCCAGCTCGCACTCCTCGCGGAGGACGACCTGGGGATAGAGCAGGCAATTCTTGCCGATCCGGGCGCCTTCGCCCACGTAGCACTGAGGCATGATGACGGTCCCTTCCGCGATGACGGCTCCCTTCTCGATCACCGTGAAGTCGCCCACGCTCACGCCGGGGCCGAGCTTGGCCTGAGGGTGGATGGAGGCCTTCGGGCTCAACGTCGCGGCGAGATCGCCTCTCCTTGCCGCGTCGATGAGGCCGAGGATCTTGGCGAAGGCGGCCTGCGGGTCTTCCACGATGATCCGGGCCTTGGCGGCGCAGGGGGCGTCCTTGGCCTTAGGCGGCAGGAGCAGGCAGCCCGCGGGGGAGACGGCGGCTGCGGCTCCGTACTTCAAGTTGCCCAGGAAGGCGATGTCCTTGGAGGTGGCCTCGGAGAGTTCCGACACCCCCTCCAGCACGAGGTCCGCGTCGCCGAAGGCCCGGCCGCCGACGAATCGAGCGAGTTCGGCGACGGTGGCCGGCTTGGGAAGGGTCTTCACGGCTGAGCGTTCCCGCGCAGATGCTTGAGGACCTTGTCGGTGATGTCCACCGCGGGGTGGCCGTAGAGGATGGCGGTCTTGTCGACGACTACGCTGACCCCCTCCCTGTGCGCGACCTCGTTGATGGCTCGATAGAGCCGGGCGAGGACCTGGTCGGTTTTGCGACCCTCGACGCCGATGAGGCCCTTGTCGGCTTCCTGGCGCTCGCGCTTGATTTCGGCCTCCTTGTGGTCTAGATCGGCCTGGAGCCCGATGATGCGGCCGTCCAACTCGAGCAGCCTCTGGTTCTGGAGGATCGCGGCGCCGGTCGCGGGCGCGGCGATAGTCGATACGACCACGGCGGGCGCGGCGGGAGCCGAGGTGGAGGCCGCCGGCGGCGAGGTTGGAGAGGCTTCAAGGGGCGTCATGCCGGGCAGGGCCAGCGTTCGGGGCGAGATCTTCGCCGATTCCGGGGCCGCGGCGGCCGTCGGGGTGGATCGGGCGAGCGTCTCGCGCTCGACCTTCAGCGCCTCCAGGTCCAAGCGGAGTTTGGCGGCCTCCGCCTTCTTGAGGTTGAGTCGTTCCTCCGCCTGCCGGACGAGCTCCTCGAAGCTCTCCTTGGCGCGCGCGGAGTCGGGGCTGGCGGAGAAGAGCCGCTGCATGTCGACGAAGCCGACGCTGCCCCGTTCGGCCCGGTTCTCCTCGAGGGATAGCTCGATGGCGCGCGCGGGGGCGGCCGAAAGGATGAGGGCGAGGACGGAGAAGCGAGCCGCGCAGCTTATGTTTCTCATCAGAAGAGGGGCCCCAGGCCGAAGTTTATTTGGTAGAGGCGCTCCCCCGTCCGGTGGTTGAGGCCGTATCCATAGTCGAGGCGGATGGGGAACGCGGGTGTTACGAAGCGCAGGCCGATTCCGACGTCGGTCTTGATGTCGCGCGTGCCGCTGCCCACGCGTCCGGAGACGTCGCGCACGCGGTCCCAGGAGCCTCCCGCGTCGCCGAACAGGACGAGCTTGACGATGGACTTCTTGCGCTCGCGCGCCAGAGGGAAGCCGAACTCGAGATTCGCCACGCCGTAGATCTTGCCGCCCGAGTGGTAGCCGGCCTCGCCGGAGGGCGAGTAGCCGCGCAGGGAGTCCTGGCCGCCGATGAAGTAGCGGTCCTGGACGGGGACCTGCTTGGTGACGTTGAACTGGGTCACGTAGCCGGCTCGCTGATAGGAAGAGAGCACGAAGGGCCAGTCCTCGACCGTCAAGAGGGTCCAGTGCGACTGGGCCGCCGTGAAGGGCTTGAAATAGTGGATGTCGCCCATGAAGGGGCCTCCCGAGAGCTGGCTGCCCAGCGAGAGGCGCGTGCCGCGCGTGGGGTCCCAGATGCTGTCGCGGGTGTCGCGGGCGAACTCGGCGCTGAAGGACGACTGGATGCTCGTGCCCTCGGTGAGCATGCCCGTGAACTGGTTCTGGACGTTCTGGATCGTGATGCGCGAGATGGAGTAGGTGAGATTGAGCTGATATTTATCCTCCTGGAAGCGGGGGCCCACGCGGACGGCGCCGCCGGTGCGCTTCTCCACGTAGGCCGCGAGGGAGGTGTCGAAAGGGTTCACGCGCCGGGTGTTGTAGACGTCGAAACCGAGGCTCGTAGGATGGTTTCCGACCCAGGGCGTGGTCCAACTCGCCGAATAGTCCTGCACGCGCTTGCCGAATGACCACTGCAGCGAGGCCTTCTGCGCCCGGCCGAAGAGGTTGAGATGCTGGAGCGAGAGGTTTCCGATGATGCCGTCGATGGAGGAGTAGGCCGCGCCGGCGGTGAGCATCCCGGGCTTGCCCTCCGCCACGTCGAAGGTTAGGTCGACTTTGTCCGGGTCGGTGGGGGAGGACTGAAGGTCGACGTCCACCTCGTCCATGAAGCCGAGGTTCATGATCTTTTCGCGGCTCTTGCGCACGCGCGCGGCCGAGAAGCGGTCGCCGGGCTTGACGACGATCTCGCGGCGGATGACGTGGGTCTTCGTGGCCTTGTTGCCCTCGACGTCCACATGGTCGACGTAGGAGATGGGCCCCTCGAGGATCTGGTAGAGCACGTCCATCTGGTCCGTCTTGGCGTTGAAGGTTTTGACCGGATTGATGCGGGCGCGCAGGCGCCCTACGTCCGCGTAGAGTTCTTGGATGCCGCGGATGGTGTCCTCGAACTTTTCCTGGTTGAAGATCTTGCCGCGGCGGTACTCGACCGTCTTGGCGAGCGAGGAAGAAGTGAAGACGAGGTGTCCGGCGAAGGCGGTCTCGCCGAAGCGGTAGGCCCGCCCCTCTTCGACGCCGAGGGCGATGGAGATGCGCGTCTTGTCCAGGCTAAGCGTGACTAGAGGCGTGCTCAGGCGGACGTCAAGATAACCATTGTTTTTGTACTCGGCCTCGATTTTCTTGACGTCCTCGGGCAGGTCCTTCTCGAAGTAGACCTTCTTGCGCCGGTTCTTCATGAGCTTGAGCAGCTTCTTGACGTTCATGGTCTTGGTCCCGGCCAGCTCAATGAGCTCGATGCGGGACTTGGGGCCTTCCACGATCTTGAAGACGAGGTCCGTCTTGGAGGCGGCGGTGTCCAGGCGGACGTCGGTCGTCACGACGGCGTCGAGGAAGCCCTTCTCGCGGTATTTATCCAGGACCTTGCGCCGATCTTCCAAGAGCTTGGAGCGGTCGTAGGGGTCGGAAGTCTTCACGGCGAGCAGATCGGAGAGCGTCCCCTTTGAGACCTTCTTCTGCCCCTCGAAGATGATCTTGCGCACGAGCGGTTTCTCGCCGATGGTGAAGGTGAGCAGGACCTGGCGGTCGGCGCCCGCGGACTTGCGGAAATGCTCAGGGACGGGCTTGTCCAAGAGCGAAATCTCGGCGCCCACGCGCTCGAACTCACCCATGCCGAGCAGAATCTGGATATCCTGGTCCAGGTCCGGGCGGTCGTAGAGGGCGCCCTTGCGGGCCTTGATCTGGCCGCGGATGGTGGAGAGCTTGACGTTTTTGAGGCCTTCAGCCTTTATTTCCCCGATGACCCAGGGCCGAGGCACGAAGCCGGGGGCGAGTTCGACCGAGGTCGTGGTCTCGGTCGCCAGGGGAGCGGTCGAGATCGACGGCGCGCCAAGAGAGGCGAAGGTCGAAACCGTGGGGGCGTCCGCAATCGGGACCGTCCCGGACGAGACCGTCTGGGCTGAGGCCGAAGACGACAGAACCACCACGGCGAGAACGCTCATCAGGAGCCTATTCACCGGAAATTTAAGTATACAAAATAGCCTTCCGGCCCGGGGGGTGAAGAGGCGGACCCCTTTCCGGGTCCGCCTTTCCTTAATCAGCGTATTTCCAGGTCCTATCAGCGGCCGGTCTTGGCCAGAGATTTCTTCTTGGCTGCCGGCTTGGGGACCGGAGCCGGGCTGGCTGCTCCCCTGGTCGGGTCATAGTAGTCCAGGCCAGAATGGTCCAAGACTTCCTCTCCCATCAGGATGCGCAGGGTGTTCTTGAGCTTGAGGTGTTGGATAAAGATGTCGTGCTCGGGTTTGAGGTCCTCGCGGCATTGCGGGGACTTGAAGTAGAAGGACAGCCACTCCTGGATACCCTTCAGGCCCGCGCGCTTGGCCAGATCCAGGAAGAGGACCAGGTCCAGACAGATCGGCGCCGCTAGGATGGAATCCCGACAGAGGAAGTTGACCTTGATTTGCATGGGCATGTCCAGCCAGCCGCGGATATCAATATTATCCCACCCTTCTTTGGCATCTCCGCGGGGGGGATAATAGTCGATGCGGACCTTGTGATGGTACTTGCCGTACAGGTCTGGGTAGAGCTCGGGCTCCAGGATGGTGTCGAGCACGGACATCTTGCTCTTCTCCTTCGTCTTGAAGGAGCCCGGGTCGTCGAGCACCTCGCCGTCGCGGTTGCCGAGGATGTTTGTCGAGTACCAGCCGGTCAGCGCCAGCATGCGCGCTTTGAACATCGGCGCCAGGGTGGTTTTTATGAGGGTCTGGCCGGTCTTGAAATCCTTGCCGCATAGAGGCGAGCCCGACCTTTCCGCGAGATCGACCAGCGCGGGGATGTCCGCGGAAAGGTTGGGGGCGCCGTTGGCATAGGCCATCCCGAGCTTGAGCGCCGCGTAGGCGTAGATCATCGAAGGCGGGATTTCCGGTGCGTTATCCTCTAATCCCTTTTCGAAGGCTTCCAAGTTCTCGTGCACGACTGTCCTCTCTGGAAGGATTTCGGTCGAGCCGCACCACAGCATGACCACCCGGTCGCAACCGTTCTTTTTCTTAAAGTTCTCGATGTCTGCCATCACCTGCTGAGCCAGGTCCCACTTGGTCTTGCCCCTCTTGGGGCTGGTCGCCTTGATGTTCTTGATGTAGGTCGGGTCATAGATCGCGGACATCGGCTTGATGGCCGAGAGCTCATTGCGGACCGGCGCGAGTTGGGCGGCGTTGAGCACTCCCGCCTTGGTTGCGGCGACGAACATGTCGTCGGTGTAGAAATCCCAGCCGCCGAAGACGAGTTGGCTGAGGGAGGCGAGCGGCACGAAGTCCTTGATGAGCGGAGAGCGGTTCTCGTAGCGCTTGCCCAGGCGGATGGCCTGCAGTTGGGTGAGCGAGCCGATGGGCTTGCCCAGGCCTTTCTTGGCCAGCTCCACGCCGGCGATAAAGGTGCTGCTGACTGCCCCCATGCCCGGCAGAAGGACGCCGAGCTTGCCCTTAGCGGGCGGGATGCGGCTGTCGTGCTTTTTCATTTCCGTTGATTCTCCTGAGGTATAGCATGATCCCGAAATAGAGCAGGCCGCCGATGGCCGCGGCCCATAAGAACTCGTAGACGTAATCGAGCAGGGCGAGGAGGACGAGCAGGTAGATGAAGTCGCGCTGGGCGAGGGCGTTTTCGAGGCGCGAGAGCTTGGTTTTGAAGCCGTCGCCCTCGGCCTCATCGGTGACGCCGGCTTCCGGGCCCACCGCATTCTCGTGCCGGCGGGACAGGCGGTGCATCCAGGCGGTCCAGGCGGAGGCGACGACGCCCGCGTCGGCCACAGCTGCGATGACCAGCGTGTGGATGCCGTTGCCTCCGAGCCAGAAACCGATGCCCAGGCAGCTGAAGAGGGCCAAGTGGACGAGGTTGTCGCCCCAGAAGTCCAGGTCGCTGCCGAAGGGGCTCTCCTGGAAACGCACGCGCGCCAATTCCCCGTCACAGCCGTCCAGAACCGAGTGGAGCCAGACGAGGAGTGCGCCGCTTACGTAAGCCAGACGCGTTGAGCCGATGAAGAAGGATGCTCCGGTCAGCCCCAGCAGGGTGCTAAACAACGTCATCTGGTTCGGGGTGACCCCGGTCTCAAGCAGGCGCCGGGAAACCGCCAGGGAGATGTGCCGGTCGAAGTGGCGCGCCATGAAGCCGTCCTGGCTCTTGGGTCCCGCGGCCAGGAGCCATTGGAGGGTGGCCTCGTCGGTCAGCGGCGCCTCGAGGCGGCGGAAGGAGCCGGGGGGCAATGAGAGTTTACGGCGGGCGACTCCCTCCTCGCGCGTGAGCACGACCTGGATGACGCCCAGTCCGGAAGCATCCTCGAAGGAGACCGACTCCGGATAAGTCTGGCGGAGCACATGGGCCAGCGTCTCGACGCGCACGAAGTGGTCTGCCGAGAGGCCGAGGTAGGGCGTGGCGCACTCGGAGAGGGAGGCCTCGCCCTTCGGCGCCCAATGGAGTTCCAGGTCCAGGGGAAGGCGCAGGCCGTCGAGCACGGCGCGGTCGGGCTCATGGATCCCGAGCCAGAGGGAGCGTGCCCCCGCGCGGACCGCGGTGAAGAGCTGGCGCTCGAACACGGTCAGCCCGCCCACGCGCTGCCAGAGCAGGGCGGGATGGGAGACCCAGAGGATGACGCGTTCGA
>Ga0154316_133_pt4 | contig 24820 bp, 18 predicted proteins | sample RifGroA2_FD_105610 | JGI IMG/M metagenome (GOLD analysis project Ga0154316, IMG submission 105610) | Elusimicrobia bacterium GWA2_66_18
CGAGAGGAAGCCCTGCTCCCGCGACGCCCGCCCGACCTCGGAGCGCAAGCCGACGGCGCGCTCCCGCGCGCGGGCCTGCGCGTCGGCCGCCCCCCGCGCGAGCGCGGGGTCGGGACCCGGCGCCGCAGCCCCCGCGGCCAGGCGCGCGCTCAAGGCCTCCTGCGAAGCGGCGAAGGCGCGCAGGGCCTCGGACTCCCCGGGCCGCGAGAGCGCGTGAAGGCGCAGCAGGCGCGCGGCCGCGTCGAGACGCGCGGCCGCGTCTCCCGCAGCGCCCGCGCGGAACTGACGCAAAGCCTCGGCCGCGGCCGAGCGCGAGGACTCCGGCCAGAGGCCCGGGCGCGCGGCCGCCGAGGAGAAGACCGTCTCCTGCTCGCGGGCCAACTCCGCGAGGAGCTCTTTCTGCGCGGCCAGGCGCCGCTTCTCGCGCGTCTCATCGAGGGCGCGCGCCGCCTCCACCGCCTGGATCTGGGCCTCCACCGCCTCCTGCCACGAGCGTCTCACGCGGTCGGCGGCCTCCTGGCTGCGGCTCGCGCGCGAATCAGCCGAGCGGCGGCCGGACTCCTCCAGGGTCTTCGACAGCCCGGACAGACGCTCGGCCAAGCGCCGCGCCGCCTTGGCGGCCGCGGCCACGTCCCCGGAGGCCAGGGCGCGGCGCAGGTCTGCGGCCGCCTCCCGAGCCTCGTCGAACGGGAGCCGGCGCGCCTGCGAAGACGGCGCGTCGTCCCCCGCCTCGGGCAGGGCTTTGACCGCGCGCCGCAAGGCCTCCAAGGCCTCTTCGACCTTGGCAAGTTCGCGTTCCAGCGCCTCCAACTCGCCGGCCGCGACCGTGCCCTCGCGCCCGCGGGAAGCCAGGCGCTCGGCCTCGCGGGAGAGGATGTCGCTCGCGCGCTGGGCGCGCGCGGCGCCGTCGGCCATATCCTGCAGGGACTGCGCTCGAGCGCCCTCGCGCAGAGCTCGCTGGACGCCGCGCGCCTGCTCGGCCAGAGCCGCCTGCTCGCGCCGAGCCTTGGCGGAGTCTCCCTCGGCCAGGGCCTTCTCGGCGCCGGGCAGGCCGTCCTCTCCGGCGCGGGCGAACTCCTCGGACGCGCGGGCGGCCTCCTCGGAGAGGCCCGGGTCTCCTCGCGGGTCCGCGCCGGAGCGCCGCGACCATGCGGCCAGGGACTTTGCCGCGGCCGACCACTCCCCCTTCAACGCGGCGGTCTGCGCGCGCGAGGCGGCCAGATCTCCCCGCGCGGACGCGTCGCGCGCGGCTTCCGCGCGGCCGGCAGCCTTCTCCAGTTCGGCCTCGGCCGCCGCGCGCGCCGCCAGGGCCGCCGCATGGTCGGCCGAGGCGTCGACGACCTCGATCGAACCCTTCTCGGAGCGCGCGGTCTGAGGCGGCACGGCGTCGTCGGTCGCCTCAAGCCAAAACTCGACGCGCGTGCCCACGCTCAGGCCCTCCAGTCCCCAGAACCATTCGCCCAGGACCTCGCCGCGCGGCGGCTGGGGCACGGGCAAGACGGTCGCGCTCTCCGGGCGCCCCGCGGCCCGCGCGACCAGCGCCAGGCGCGTTACCGCGCCGTCGTCGCGCGCCGCGTAGATCACCGGAATGGAATCCTCCGGCGAAGCCACCAGCGGCACCCGAGGGGAGAGAAGTTCCGCGGTCGGCGGCGCGTCGGCCGCCACGCTCAGCGTGTAGGAGGGCGGCGAGGGGTCGCGCCGGCCGTCGCCGGAGACGAGGCCGAAGGAGAACGCGAAGTCCTCCGCGGCCGAAAAACCCGTCTTCCAGGTCCCGCCCTCCCGGCGCAGGGGCAGAGGAGGCCGGCCCGACGGCCTCAACTCCGCGTAGGAGAGAGGGCCGTCCGCCTCCCCCTCCATGCTCACCCAGTCCCCCCGGCGCGCTCGCACCACGGCCTGCGCGCCCAAGTCGAAGCTCATCTCGGAGCGCGCCCCGCGCACCACGAACTCGGCGCGGCGCCAGCGCGGGGGCAAGACGGGCTCCAAGCGCCGCGCGTCGCTGAGCAGGTCGCGCCAGCGCACCCGGTACGCGAGCGGAACCGACAGGGCGTCGACGCTCCAGAAAGCCTCGTCGGCGCCGACGCGCGACCAGGCCGCCTTGCGCCAGGCTCCGTCTTCGCCGCGAATTTCCAGGACCAAGGAAGACGCTCGCAGGCCGCGCGCGGCGCCCGTCGCGCGAAGCCGCGCGCGCACCGTCGCGGGCGCACCCCAGTCCAGGCGGGCGTCCCCCGGTTCGATCTCGACCCATCGCTCCAGGGAGGCGTCGCGCCACGGCGCCAGGACCCGCAGCCAGGAGGCCCGGTCGCCCGCGACGGCATTGACGAGAAGGAGCGCGACGGACGCCGCGGCCAGACGACGCGCCGGGAGTTGAGGCTTCCAGCGAGCCAGGGGCTCGTCGGGCAGGTTCGCCGCCAGCAGGTCGGCCCGCGCCAGATGTTCCGCGCGGAGCTCCTCGGAGACGCCGGGTCCGGCCGGCCTCGCGCGCAGGCCCCAGGCGGAGGCCAGAAGGTTGCGCGTCTCGGGCCAACGGCGCGCGGCCGCGGACAAGACCTCGTTCCACCCGAGACGGCGCCAAGGCGACCACAGATCCCGCGCCAGGCTCCAGGCCAGCCACGCGCCCCAGAGAGCAAAGGCGCCCAGCCTCGCCGGACGCGGCAGGGCCGCCGCGCGGTCGAGCAGCGCCAGCGCTCCCGCGGCGGCGAGAGTGCCCCCCGCGGCGCGCGCCGCCGCCTCCAGAACGAGCGCGCGCCGCAGGTCGGCGCGCCAGGCCCGGGCCCGCGCCGACAGGTCCCTGCCGCTCATCTCCCCGCCGCGACGCGCGCATCGCCGGGCCGGCCGGAGGCGGCCAGCAGATCGGCCAAGCGCGCGCGTCCCTCCCGGTCCGCGGTCAGGTCATAGAGGAAAATCGAACCGCCGCAAAGCGCGACCGGACGGCGATCTCGCAGCCAGGCCAGAAGCGCGTGATCGCGGAAATAGACGCCGAGGAGGTTGGTGACCGACACGGCGAAGAGGAGCGCCCCCCGGGGATCCAGGCTCGCGTTTCCAGCCCGCTCCGTGTTGGTCATGAAGAGGAGCGGGACATAGCGCAGGCCGTGGGCCTGCGGGTCGGCGGAGCCGAAATAGGAGAGGACCAGCGGCGGGTTGCCCCGCAACGCCAGCTCGCGCGCGAGCGCGGGCAGATCCTGGCCCCAGTCCAGGTTCGAGTCCGCCAGCCAGTCGTGCCCGCGCCCGGAGCGCACGAACTCGTTGAAATAAGAGAGGTGGCGCGGATGGTTTCGTCCGACCGAAACGGCGAGCCACAGCCCCGCCGCGGCGAGGACGGCCCGGCCCTTCGCGCCGAGGTCCCAGAGTCGCGCCGCTCCCAGCCCCGCCCACAGGCAGAGGAAGGGGTAGAACGGCAGGACATGGCGATAGCCGATCTGGGTCTTGGAGGTCAGGGCCGCGAGGAAGTAGCCCAGCGGCGGGAGGAACAGCCAGGCCGCCTGCGCGCAAGGACGCCGCAGCGAGGCCCATGCGCCGAGCCCTCCAAGCGCCAGCAGGGCGAGGGGCGTCTTCACGAGCACCGCGGCAGGAAAGTACCAGAGCCAGCCCGAGTCCGAGTAGCGGCCGTGCAGGTAGGCCCCCCGGCCCTCGGACAGCCGGGAGAGCGTGGCGCTGAGGCCTCCAGCGTAGAGCCCGACGAAGGTGAAGCGATAGGCCGCCGCCAGGGCGAGGAGCGCCGCGGCGAAGAAGAGCGCCAGTTCCCCGGGCCGGGGGCGGCGCGAAAGATCCATGCGAGCCTCGGCCGCGAGCGCGCAGCCGACCAGGACCGGAAGGAGGATCATGTTGAACTTGGCTGCCAGCGCGGCGCCGGCAGCCGCTCCGGCCATGGCCCAGATGAGAGGCGTGCGCCGGGGGGAGGCGAGCAGGGCGCAGGTCGCGAAGAACAGCGCCGTCGACAGACCGTCCGTGGTGACGAGAGCCGCGTTGGAGAACCAGGGCACGCAGAACCCCAGGGCCCCGGCCGCCCCCCACGCCGCAGGCGCGCCCTCCAGGCGCCGCGCCCATAAGACCAGAGCGCAGGCCAGTAGCGCCGTGAGCGTGGCCAGGTTCCAGATCCGAGCCGCTCCGAGGAGGCGTTCGGCCGGGACCCGGTTCTTGTAAAGGAAAAGGTCCCCGTAATGGTAGACTCGCCCGTCGAGCCACGCCGGATGATCCGAGAACCGGTTCGGACGAAGGGCCAGCAGCGGCAGGGCGGCCCACATCTCCGCCAGAGGCGGGTGATCCATTGCGTTGAGACGGTAGCGGCCTTGCACGAGGTCCGTGTAGCCCGCCGCCAGATGGACGGGCTCATCGTAAGTGGCGCAGGTCGACCGGATAGAGCCCAGCCCCAGAAAGGAGGCGGACAGGACGCAGAACAAGATCGAGGCGGTCGTCTCAGCGGCGCGCAAGCGTCGCGATTATACCAGCTTAGGCTGCGTGAGGGGAGGCCAGGCGATCTTCGGCCTCGCGCACTTCTCGCATGGCCTTGCGGCGGCGGCCGATGGAGCCGGCCGAGGAACGGCGCTCGTAGCGGCGCTCCTTGTAGGTGAGCTCGATAAGAATATCCTCCGCGCGGACGTCGGCGGCATGCGAGTGGCACTGGGTCAGGCGGCGCCACCAGAGGTTCAACTCGCGGGGAGCGTCCCACTCGTGCAGGATGGTCTCCAGCGTCCTGGTGAGCACCATCCCCAGGCCCAGGAGGCCGATGGAGAGGGTGAAGACGAACCTTGCGTAGAGCTGCATCCCCGTCATGCCCTCATAATAGCACGAGCCCCCCCTCCCCGCCCGGGTCATGGAGCCCTCGCCGCCTCGGCCTGAAGACCCGGGATGAAATGGGTCCAAGGACCCGCGCCCGGATCAACCGCCGGGCCTTGTCCTCGGGCGCCTCGCCCGGGCGGGCCTTGGCTCATTCTTTCTGGTCGAGCAGTTGGAACGTGTCGCCGTTCACGTCACCCGACGCTTGACAGAGGGACACGGGCGTTCCATAATGGTTCCATGGCCGACTCGATGACCGAGCCTTCCTCGCCGCCGCCGACCTGGCGCCGGCGCTTGGCGCATCCGCGCATCCTCGCGGCGGTGCTGGCCGGGGTCACGGCAGGTTTGGCCGTCGCCGCGGGCGGCTGGTGGCGGTACCTCCGGCCCCAACGCGAGATCGCCCAGATCCGCTACGATACTCTCCAGGACCTCATGTCCCTCTACGCCCTTCAGGTGGCGCACCATAAGTCGGCGGGGACCTACGCCAACAGCCTCGACGCCCTCCTGGCGGGCGCGAAGGACGCGGCGGTTCTCAAGGCGCGGCTGGCGAAGCACGTCGACCTCAACACGGTCACGGTCGTCGGAAACGCCGAGAAGTTCAAGCTGGAGGTCAACGCCCTCGACGGGGAGCGCTCGCTCATCAAGGTCAAGGGCCCCGTCGTGCCCCGCCGCCCGTCGAAGCCGCGCGCGCCCCTGCCCGAACCCTCCTCCGCCTCCCAGGACGCGGGCGCCCCCGTCGGCCGCTGAGACGGGCGCCGCCTATGGGACTTTTCCGCCTGCGTTCGTCCTTCGAACCCGCCGGCGATCAGCCCCAAGCCATCGACGCCCTCGTCGCGCGCATCCGGGAAGGCGCGCCGGCCCAGACCCTGCTGGGCGTCACCGGCTCGGGCAAGACCTTCGCCGTGGCCAACATGATCCAGCGCCTGGACCGGCCGGCCCTGGTGCTCTCGCCGAACAAGGTCCTGGCCGCGCAGTTGTACGCGGAGTTCAAGTCCTTCTTTCCCGACAATGCCGTCGAATTCTTCATCTCCTACTACGACTACTATCAGCCCGAGGCTTATGTTCCCTCGACCGACACCTATATCGAGAAGGACTCCTCCATCAACGACCGCATAGATCGCCTGCGCCTGAAGTGCACGAGTTCCCTGCTGGCCCGGCGGGACGTGGTCGTGGTCGCCTCCGTGTCGGCCATCTACAACATCGGCTCGCCCGAGGTCTACGCCAAGCGCACCGTGCCCCTCGAGGTCGGCTGGAAGGTCACGCGCGAGGAGTTGCTGGCACGGCTGGTGTCGATCCACTACGAGCGCAACGAAACGCAGTTCACGCGCGGCAAGTTCCGCGTGAAGGGAGGAGTCGTCGACATCTTCCCGGCCTACATGGAGACCGCCCTGCGCGCGACCCTGGAAGACGGAGAGGTGGCGGCCTTGAGCGAATTCGACCCCCTGACCGGCCATAAGGCCAAGGATCTCAAGAGCGCGTGGGTCTATCCGGCGAAGCATTTCGTCACCGACGGCCCGGAGCGCAAGCGAGCCATCGCCGAGATTTCGGCCGAGTTGGCCCGTCGCCTGGAGTCCTTCCGGTCGCGGGGCAAGCTCCTCGAGGCCCAGCGGCTGGAACAGCGCACGCGCTATGATCTGGAAATGCTCCGCGAGATCGGCTTCTGCCGCGGCATCGAGAACTACTCTCGCCACCTATCAGGGCGCCCGCAGGGCGCTCGGCCTAACTGCCTCATCGATTTCTTCCCCAAGGACCACCTGCTCGTCGTAGACGAGTCGCACGCGGCCATCCCCCAGATCGGCGGGATGTACGAGGGAGATCGAGCGCGCAAGCAGACCCTCGTCGACTTCGGCTGGCGCCTTCCCTCGGCGCTCGACAATCGCCCGCTCAAGTTCTCCGAATTCGAGGCGCTGGCCGGCCAGACCGTCTTCGTCTCGGCGACCCCGGGCCCCTACGAGCTCAAGAGGACGAAGGGTTCAGTGGTGGAAATGGTCGTGCGCCCCACCGGCCTCGTCGACCCCGAGACCATCATCCGCCCCAGCGAGGGCCAACTCGACGACCTTATCGTCCGCGTCAAGGAGCGCGTCGCAAGACGCGCGCGCGCGCTGGTCACGACGCTCACCAAGCGCACGGCCGAGGACCTGGCCTCGTACCTGACCGCGCATGGGCTCAAGGCGCGCTACTTGCACTCGGACATCGACTCCCTCGAGCGCATCCAGATCCTGCAGGACCTGCGCGCGGGCGTCTTCGACGTTCTCGTCGGCGTCAATCTCCTGCGCGAGGGTCTCGACCTGCCCGAGGTCTCGCTCGTCGCCATCCTCGGCGCCGACCACGAGGGCTTCCTGCGCTCCGAGACGACCCTGATCCAGATCTCGGGCCGGGCCGCGCGCAACGTGGGCGGCCAAGTCATCCTCTACGCCGACGCGGTCACCGGCTCGATGAAGCGGGCGCTCGGCGAGATGGACCGGCGCCGCGCCAAGCAGATCGCCTACAACGCGGAGCGCGGCATCAGGCCCCGGACCATCATCAAGGCGGTGTCGGAGCTTGAGGAGTTCCAGACCACGGCCAAGCGGGAGGGCCTGATGCTCCTGCGCGAGACGGAGCGGCCTCTGCGCGCCAAGGACCTGCCTTCCATCATCCAGGAAGTCGAGGGCCGCATGAGAGCCGCGGCCGACGCGCTCGATTTCGAAGCCGCCGCGTTTCTGCGCGACCAGCTCTTCGAGCTCAAGGGCATGTCCGCCTCCCGCCCCGCAGGCAAGAAATGGTGAATCCGGAATATTTTTTCAGGCTAAGCCTGAACGCCGCGTTTGGCCTCGCCTGCCTGATCTCCCTCCTGACGGTCGCTTTGCTGCTCTCCAAGCGGCTGCGTCAAGCCTGGGCGGCCTATTCGGAGAAACGGGAGGCCTTTTATCTCCCCCTCATCTTGCAGGCGGTCACTCGGGAAGCGGGGGCGATTCCTCAGTCCGTGTTCGGCGCCGGCCGCCGCATCGGGGATTGGAGGATCGTCGAGAACTCCCTATTCAAGTGGTCGAAAAGCATGAGCGGTTTCGGTTTGGAGGGGTTGTATCTCATCTTCCAGCAAGAGGGATTCGCGGACTACGAGATACGGCGTCTTCAAAGCCCGCGCTGGTGGGTGCGCGCGCAGGCGGCCCGGCGCCTGGGACAGATGCTTTGCGTGAAGGCCATCCCAAGTCTGATCCGAACCCTGCGCGACCCTTCCTTGGAGGTGCGGCTGGTCGCCGTTCGGGCGCTGGGTCACATGGGGGAAATCAGGGCCGTGGAGGAGATCGTCCGAGCTCTCGCCACGCATTCCCGGCTGGCCGCCTTGAGCCTGACCAACGTGATCCAGGAGCTGGGAGTTAGAGCCGTCCCGGTGTTGAGGGAGCTTTTGCAAAGGCCGGATCTCCAAGTCCAGGTTCTGGCCATCCGGCTTCTGAGCCATATGAAAGACAAGGCGGCGGGTTCTCTCATCGCGCCCTTCCTGTCATCAGAACACCTGGAAGCGAGGATAGCCGCCTGCCAAGCTTTGGCGGAGATCGGAGATATCGCGGCCGCGCCGAGCATCGCCCGGGTCCTGAGGGACCCGGCTTGGGAGGCCAAGGCCAAGGCCGCCTGGGCTTTAGGAAAATTGCGGTCCGTTGAAAATATGCCCCGTCTCGTTGCCTGCCTGGAAGACCAGGCCTGGTGGGTTCGCTTCAACGCCGGGGAAGCCCTGGCGTCTCTTGGCGGGGAGGGCAAAGCCGCCCTGGAGGGCTGTCTTGCGCACCCAGATCGGTTCTCCCGGGATATGGCCGCTCAATGGCTTGACGAGCTTTCCTCAGGCAGGGTCCGCTGATCCTCCTGCCCTGGCTTCAGGCCGCGTTGGCGAAATCGCAGGTATTCGTCCTGATCTATCTCCTTGGGCTCAATTTTTTCTATTTCGTCTTGTTCGTCATCTCCATCGGATCCATTTTGCGGCATGTCCACCGCATGAGCTATCGGGATTTGGACGAAATAGCCCAATCCCATCTCGCCCCGCCCATATCCATCATCGTCCCGGCTTATAATGAGGCGGTGAGCGTCGTCTCCAGCGTCAAGTCCCTCTTCCAGCTGAATTACTCGGAGTTCGAGATCATCGTGATCAACGACGGCTCCACGGACGACACGTTGGAAAAATTGATACAGGCGTTCAAGCTCAGCAAGACCAAGCGGATCTATCATCAGACCATCGATACCCGCGACGTGCGGGGGATATACGCCTCGAAACTGGCCGTCCCCTGGGCCGAGCTTGTGGTCGTGGACAAAGAGAACGGAGGCAAGGCGGACGCCTTGAACGCGGGCATCAACGTGTCGAAATACCCGTTGTTTTGCTCCGTGGACGCGGATTCCATGCTGGAACGCGATGCGCTGCTGCGGGTGGCTCTGCCTTTCATGGAGCGCGCCGGGGTCGTGGGCGTGGGGGGGATCGTCCGGGTGGCCAACGGCTGCTTCATATCCCACGGGGTGGTCCGCAGCGTGCGCCTGCCTCGGCAGTGGCTCCCCTGTTTCCAGGCCGTCGAGTATTTGCGGGCCTTCCTTTCCGGAAGGATCGCCTGGGCCAGGATGAACAGCCTGCCCGTCCTTTCCGGCGCCTTCAGCCTTTTCAGGAAGGCTCCCGTCGTCCAAGTGAAGGGCTATGATAGGACGACGGTCGGAGAGGATATGGAGCTCGTGGTGCGCTTGCAGCACGAATTGAGAGGCAAAGGGCAAGCTTGCGACATCGATTTCATCCCGGACCCCGTGTGCTGGACGGAAGTGCCGGAAAAATTAAGCATGCTTTGGCGGCAAAGGAATCGCTGGCAGAGGGGGTTGGCCCAGTCCCTCTACCGGCATCTGCCCATGCTCCTCAATCCCAGGTTCGGCCTGCTCGGCGTCGTGGTGATGCCCTATTTCTGGTTCGTGGAACTCATGAGCCCTCTCATGGAGGTTTTTGGCTACTTCGTCCTATTGGCGGCGTTTTGTCTGGGGTCGCTCCAATGGAAGGTGGTCGCGGCGTTTCTCCTGCTCACGGTGGCCATGGGGATCAATCTTTCCTTATTGTCCATCCTGCTGGAAGAATTCACGCTGCATCGCTATCCCCGGGTGAGGGATTTGATGACATTGTCCCTGAGTTCCATCCTTGAGAACCTGGGTTACAGGCAGATGCTCGCCTTGGCCAGGCTCGTCGGTATGCTGGATGCGTTTCGAGCCGGGAATCCGTGGGGGTTCTTGGAGAGGCAGGGGCTGGATAAAGCGGATTAACGCCGAAACTTGTACGCGACGGCGGCCTGGCCGCGCCGCACAAACGAATGCATGCTGCGGCTCTCGTACTCGCCGTCCAGTTTGAACTCCCAGCCTTCCCCCATTCGCCAGCCGAGCCCGATGTGGTAGATCACCGCGTTGAAAGAATTCAAGGCGCCTGGAGATCCCGCCTCGAAAGGCTCCTCGTAATAGCCGATGGACGGGGTCAAGCGAAGGTTTTCTCCTCGCGGGAAGAGGTTGGCTAGGAGCAGGAAGCCGGGGTTTGCGGTCGCGGCGGCGCGGCGAAACTCCGTCGTCGATGCCGTCCCCTTCCCGAGAAGTTCAGCCCAGGCGCAGGGCCACCAGTAAAGGCTCGCGGACTGCGCGTAGACGCGCGCGGGGACATAGTCCGAGTACCTCAGGGAGCCCTCGATGTAGAGGCCTTTGGCCAGCGACTGATCCCAGACTCCTTCCGCGGCGAATCGGGGAACGACCGCGGCATCCGGGGCGGTTCTCAATTGGAGGTAGCCGCCGTTCTTTTCTCCCCGGTAGGACAGCCCGGCGAGTCCTGAAGAGTCTTTGCGGCCGAAGCGGCGCACGGATTCCCCTCCCAGCAAAGCGGCCCAGGTTCCGCTGAGAGGCACGGTCGAGTTCGCCCACCAGACACCGCCGTCGCCGGACGCGCTGTAGCGCTCATAAAGGCAGCCCGTTTCGACCTTTGGGAAAGCCGTCCGGGAAGCGGCGGCGGCCCCGGGAGGGCCGATCGCCGCGAGGACGACGACAAGGAACCGCCTCATATCCCCGCAAGGATATAATTTAACCGCTCACGCAGGGCAGAGGGCCCATTCGCGCAGAGGGCCGAAAGACCGCCGTCCTATGGACCATGGGGCTCATCACCCGGCCGATAGCCTTATGATAGCGTGACGCCCATGAGGCGAAATATCCCTGCCGTTCTGCTCGCGCCGGTTTTGGCGGCCTTCGCGCCGAGTTGTGAAGCCGCGGCGCAGACCCTCGCTCGGACCGTCAAGCCGGCCGCAGGCGCGGTCGGCCTCCCCCTGCCGCGGTCCGCCGCAATCCCCACGCTCCCGCTTCATTCACCGGGCCTAAGCGCGCCTCTGCCGGCCGCGGCCCCGGCGGGCGTCTCCGAGACGGCCTTGACCGAGACGGCCTTGACCGAGACGGCCTTGGCCGAAGCGGCTCAGGGCGTCATGGCCGCGGGAACCGACGACGGCAAGCTCGGCGCCGCGCTGGATTCAACCTTCGATCTCCAGCAGGTCGCGGTCTCGCAGGACGCCTCGGCTGCGGCGGTGGCGGCCTCGGCCGCCGGTCCCGAGCCGCTGCGCAGGCGCCTGCAGGACTCCCGGCTGCAGAAGGCGCTGCGAGGCGCGCTTCTTTTCCTGGAGGACATGCAGGTGCGAGATCGTCCCGGGAGAAGGTCCAGCGAGTACGATTCCTCCGATACGGGCGACGGGGCGCGGTCGCGCCTTTTCATCAATATTCCCTTCACCGATCTCACTCTTTCCATCCCCGCCCCGCCTTGGGCTAGAATCCGCAATAAAATCGGGGAATGGATGAGCGACATCCATTTCCTGCCGGGCCTGCTGGGAACCCGGGGGCGCAGCGTCCTGAGCGTCCCGGATTCCAATTCCTTCATGACCTCGGCCATCGCCTTCCCTCTTTTCTTGCTTCAGGACCCGGCGCGGGCCGAGGGCGAGGGCGCGATCACCCGGATGCGCCGGCTTGCCGTCGAGAATTTATCCTCCTTCAAACGGGGAGCGGCCTACAGCTTCTGGAGCGAACTGCCGGGGACGCGCAGCGCCGCCACCCGGGTCGGCCCATTGAACATATCCGTCGATTTCCTGGACCGCCTGACGATCCCGACGCGCCATCCGGTCTTGGGCGCCTTGTTCTCTTTTTTCACCAAGGGCCTGGCGATGCCGCCGTTCGACTGGGTGCGCCGCGTCTACGACCGCAAGGAGAACCCGGCCGGCAGCGACGCCCTGTTCAACGTGCCCAACGACGCCGACGACACGGCCATGACCTTGGCCATACAGGCTCTGCAGGCCGCCGAGCGGGGGCCGGCCGCGGCCGATCCGAACGCCTCCCCCCTGGACATCGCGGCTCTGGAGAGAATCGTCGCCTTCAGGGATATCGGGCGAGACAAAGAGGATGGCAGGGACCAATGGAAAGGGAAGAATTCCGGGGCCTATCTGACCTGGCTGCATGATGAAAGCGCGCCGGTGTTCGCGCAGCCCCAGGCGGGGGTTCTTCCGCTCGGAGTCAACAACGTCGACGCGGTGGTCAACGCCAACGTGCTTCTCGCGCTGGGCCTGGCCGGAAAGACGGAAGTCGAGGGCTATCGATCTGCCGTGGCGCTCCTCGTCAAGGCGATCGAGCAGGGCGTTGGGGGCGCGGCGGGCCTTTACTACCCCCAGAACATGATGTTCCCTTACGTGGCCTCGCGGGCCTTTCGCGACGGGGGGACGCGCGATCCGAGCCTGCGCGCGGCCTTGCAGAGACTCCTGCGAGATATCCTCGACGAGCGGGATGCTTTGGCCGAGGCCAAGCCTCGCGACAGGGGCGCCTTCCCGGGAGGGCGCGACGCGAGTTTGGATCTGTCCACGGCCCTCGGAGTGGCGACCCTTCTGAATATGGGACGCGAGCTGGCGGCCGAGATCGGGGAAGCCAAGCGCTACGACAGGGCCCTTGGCGAGGGCGTGGATTTCCTGCTCAACCGCGGGCGGCCGCATAAGATACGCAATCCGGAGCTGCGCGCATCGAGCCGGGCCACCGCCTACAAGTGGAGCTCCGGCCTCTTCTTCTCGGCCTCATTCCAGGACCTCGCCCAGTGGCGGTCGCGGGCCTACACCGCGGCCATCGTCATCGAAGCCTTGGCCAAGTACCTGCTGGGCTACGATATCGGGGAGGGCGGCCTGCGCGACGGACGGCGGCTGACGATCTCCCCCGACGGCCTGTCCCTCACGGCGTCATCCTAGCCGGCTCATTCTTCAGCAAGAACTTCAGCGCGGTCTCAAGCGCGGTGTATCCCAGCAGCGCGCCGAAGAACGCCGTCGTGAAGGGCAGGAAGGGGAGCAGGAAGATCGTCGTCAACAGCGCGCCCCAGAAAACAGTCTGCCCCCGCAGCAGCACGTAGCCGAGGACCGGCTTCGGCACGAGTCTATATTTTTCGCCGATAGAGGCCGCGATGATCACGGAGAGGAGCGCGAAGAAGTTGTAATAGATCGCGTTGACCCCGAGCGGCATGAGAAGGCCGGCCAAGCCGAAGGCGGCGTAAGCCAGCCGCGTGGTCCAGGCAAATCCGTCCTGGAGCAGCAGGCCGCCGGCCTGCTGCTTGTCCTTCTTGGCGGCCTTGCGCCTGGCGATCTCGTCTTGTACCGCCCGGTTCTTCAGCGAGTCCTCGTTGAGGTCGGCCTGGATTTGGGCGAGGACCTCCTTTCGATCTGAGACGAAACGCGCTCGCTCCTCTTGAATGACCTGGAGCGCCTTCTCGGCGAGGACGAGCTGCTCTTTGGAGGATGGGACCGAGGCTCTCAGGGCCTCCAGCCGCTCGATCATGCGCGCCTCCAGGCTGCCGCCGGGCGGGTTGAAGTCCGAGCGAACAGCGGTGATGATCTTCTCGTAGTTGGCGATCCGGGCCTCTTTCGATGACAGCTTCCGGCGGAACTTCTCAACGAGCGCCAAGGCTGACTGAACCTTGCGGTTGTACACCGGCTTGCGCGCGTTGAGTTGGCCGATGACGCGCCGCGTCATCTCCTCGGGGGTCTCCAGGTCGGCCCCCGTCGAGTTCTCGAACAGCGCGTTGAGCGCGGCATCCTTCTTGGCGACGTCTCCATTCTCTTCCTGAAGGGCGCTCACGGCGAGGGACATGTCCTGGGCCGTCACGGGCGCGGCCTTCGCGACGACGGGGACCTGGGTCTTGGCGGCAACTGGAACTAAAGCTGGGTTCGCCGCGACATTCAAGCTCGGGACGGCCAGCGCGCCGGGCGTCAAGGTCGGAATATAAGAAGAAGCTCCGTAGACGGAACCGTTGAGTCCGGCCGCGATCCTCGGGGTCGCGGACACTCCGGTCACCGCGCCGCGCGTCATCGTCTGCGCGGCGGCGAAGAGGGTGAGATGTCCGGGTCCGGCCACGAGAACGGCGGCCGACACGATCGAGGCGATGGGCTTATGGAACATCGAGGGTATTCCTCCGAATGGCAGCGAGCCGGCACGGCTATTATACCGCGGACCGGCATCCGGACTCATGGGACCTTTGGTGTCATTTTTAGGGACCCATTGGGCCCAAGGCCTTTGGGACCTTCGCGAATCGGCGTGAAATCGAACGTGACGAGAAGCGGGAAGTGGTCGGACGGATTGCGCTCGCGCTCCTCATAGGTCTTCGGGATCGGGCGCACGGCGCCGTCGGGGTTCCGATAGCGATAAACCTTCACGCTCTGCACCGCGCCGCGCAGGGACTTCGACACAAGCACGGCGTCCATCTGAGCGTAGTGCGCGGGGCCGCCGCGAGGATGATAGCTGTGGGTGATGCGGTCTTCCTTTGAGGCCGGGTTCGGCGAGGCGTCGAAGCTGTCGGTGAGGCCCGCGGCCTCGAATAGAGGCGTGTAGATCGCTTCTTCTCCAACCGCGCCGTTGAAGTCTCCCGCGATCATCATCGGTACGTCCTCGCTGAATTCGTCGCGGTAGCGCGCCATGATTTCCGCGGTGCGCTGAACCTGCGCGGTGCGCATGATGACAGACTCGGGATCGCGCTCGTCGCGATCCCGTTTTGATTTGTAGTGGGTTCCGAACAGAACGAACAGCGGTTGGACCTTGCCGGGTACGCGCACGATGAGAGAGGTCAGGTCGCGAGAGAACAGGGTTCTCGGCCCGCCGCCGAGAACCGGGTCGACCCAGGTTTCCTCTTTATGGCTGCGCTGCTCGATCTGGAACGGAAGGTCCTTCTTGACCAGGAACGCGATGTCGATGCCGCGCTCGTCGTTGCCCTCGATCAAGTACACTCGGTACTTGCCCTCGAGGAAACGGTCGTTGAACGCCCGGAGAGCGGAGATGTTTTCGACTTCAGCCAAAGTCACGATGTCGAGGTCGTTCTCGAGAATGATCTTGCCCTCCTCGCGGAGCGCCCACTCGGGCTTGGGCTTCGAGTCGGAGACTTTCTTCAGCTTGCCGGGATTGGCCGGATCGGGAACATGCGAACCGACCTGCTCGAAGAGGTTCTCGACGTTGTAGGAGCCGACTTTGAGCTGATGGATATCCTCGAGGGCCCGGACGGGAACGCCCGCGGCGGGGATCGGACTCGCCGGATCGCCCGCCGCGACGGCGCCGTCGAACAAGCCGGTCAGAGCGGACGCAATCGAGCGGCGTTCGTCGCTGAATGTTTGGACCGCGGCTTGGATCGGCTGAAGGGCGAACGCGGGAGAAAGCGACGGCGCCAGGCCGGTCGCGGGCGCCGGGCATGAGATGACGCCCGCCGCGCCCGTCAAGACGGAAGCCGGGGTCTTGACCGAGACGACCTGGGCGGACAGCGGCAAAGCCAGGAGCAACGCCGCCAGCATGGACCGGAGCATGACTCTATTGTGAAAGGACAAGGACGATCCTGCCCAGGGGCTTAAGACCTTCCCGCCGTAGGCCTTCCGGCCGCGGGAAGCTACGCCAGGGCTCGTGAACCAATCAATGACACGATTCGGAGGTCACGCATTTATAAATAGGCTAAAATAACCTACCCGGTTTATGACTGATAAACCTAAAGAGTCAGCGATCACCCCCGGTTTAGGCATCGCGGTTCTGAAACCAGCCTAGATGATGACCTCCAACCGCTCCCTCAAGGACCAGAAACGCCGAGGGTTGCTCATCAATGAGGATGCCGCGCGGTTCGCGGTTTTCATCACAGTGGCGATACTGCCGGCCATCGCCGCAAACTTTACCTCTCTGCCGCCGGAGATTAGGCACGCCCAGCTCTATTCATTCTGGGGATTCATTCAACAACTCCTTGGCTCGCTACAGTTTGGCCTGCTCGCCGCCTACATGCTGTCGCAAGGAGGATTGCTCCCTAAAGACGCGCGTATTGTCGCCCGCGATATCCCAATATATCAGCAAGTTCTCGCCGGCGTTGGGATTTGGTTCGGCTACTATCTATTTTTTGACTTTTGGTCGGTGCTGGCGTCTCTCGCTCACATCAAAAGTCCGAGCCTCGCCTGGTTCCGATCGACAACGCCGGACCAGGAAGCCCTGAACGCCGTGTTCTCCTTCGTCAATGGGATTTCGGAAGAAGTGATGAGAGTCTACTTGCTGACTCAGATTCAACGATTCGGCGCGGGCCGCAAGGCAACCGTCGTTGCGGCCGCTGTCCTCATCTCCTCCTACCATGTGTACCAGGGATGGTTCACCGCGATCGCGTTCCTGCTGGCCAACCTATTTCTCAACCGATACTATCTCTCAACTCGCTCGCTGCTTTCCCTGTTTATCTGGCATGCCCTTGCAGACTTTAGTCATTCGACTACGAGCCTGCCGGGCTGGGAACTCGTATCAGCGCTAGTGAACGGAACAATCGGAGCGGCCGCCGTGTATTTATTCTCGCTGATCGGCGTTAAACTTTAGGAATAGCCCCCACCGGTCAAGGCTTTCTAGGATCGCCTTGACCGCCCTGCGAGGCGCACTTCCACCAGCACACCGAGTGGCAGACGCCATAGCCATCGCAAGCCTCTCTACAGACTTCCCAGCAGAGGGCATTATCACCTTGAATCAACATCTTCGAGGCGGCGTAGTCAAAAATGGGATATAGGAAATCATGCCGGACTTCCGCGCCCGTCTTTTCATCCTTAGTGATCAGCACCCCTTCCTCCCATTGCTTGATGGGGAGATTATACTCGCCACCACGACCTTTGACGGTCACGTTGGATTTCTTCTTATCAACGACGGTTCTCTGGATCCAGGTTGGACCGGCCTCGATATCTGCGGTCTTTGCCTCTTCGCATCGGAAAACATCCGCCCGAACCCGCCCGACCAGTTCCTTCGCCTTGGTCACGAGGGTGCCGGCCAACTGTTGCTGATCTTCAAGAGACACGGAATAAGACGTCCCACTACAGATTCCGACTATGCCGATGGCCGCCACGAGAGCCCAACCCGCTCCCCACTGACTCGTTGATAGTCTTCGCATTTTTAGCTCTCCCAAAAACACGAAAAGGAAGCGATTGCAAGGCTTGCGCCCCGCTTCGCTTCCTCTGGACACACGCGGTTAAGGCCGCGTCGTGGATACCCAGCCGCCAATCCAGCCAGCTACAGAAGAATCCCCAAAACATCGAGGAGACTTTCGCGTTCCACGCCAAGATAACAGAACACATCAGGCTTCGCCTGGGATAAAAGACCTATATGGATATGGGGCTTAAGACCTTCCCGCCGTAGGCCTTCCGGTCGCGGGAAGCGGCGCTAACCGTACAGCGAGAGGCCGGCCAGGACCGCGAAAAGGCCGAAGATGTCGAGGAGCAGACCGTAGCGCATCATCTCGCGCAGGGGAACGCGTCCGGTGCCGTAGACGAGGGCGTTGGGCGGCGTCGACACCGGCAGCAGGAAGCCGAAGCTGGCCGCCATGGTCGCGGCCAGGGCGGGGAACTGGGGGGCCACGCCGGCCGCCTTGGACAGCGCGAGGGCCACGGGCACCGTCACATTGGCCGAGGCCGTGTTCGATGCCAGCTCGCTGACCAGGAGGGCCAACGCCGAGGCGAGCGCGGCGATGCCGAGTGGCGTCCTCAAGCCCAGCAGCCCGACCGCCCAAACGCCGAGCGTCTCGGCCAGCTTCGTGTCGAAGAGGAGTCCTCCCAGGCTCATCCCGGCCCCGAAGAGCAGTATCGTGCCCCAATCGGCGCGCGCGGCGCGCTGCCAGGTGAGGGTGGGCCCCCCGTCGGAGAGCGGAAGCACGAAGAGCAGGCCGGCCGCGAGCAGGGCGCTCGTGCCCTCCGGAAGCCGCGGCGCGCCCAGCCATAGCGCGACCGCGACGTAAAACGCAAGGGCCGTGTTGATCTCTCCCCGGCTCCACGGCCCCAGCCGCGCGCGGCGTTCGCGCAGTTCGGCCTCGAGCTTGCTCCAGCCTGCGGGCTTCGGGATGCCGCGCGACAGCACGAAGCCGATGAAGATGAGCGACGCCGCGGTGATGGGCAGCGCGAGGGCGCACCAACGGGCGAAGGAGATGTCGATCCCCGCCAGGTTGCGCAGCATGCCGATGCCGATGAGGTTCGGGGGGGTCCCCACCGGGGTGCCCAGCCCGCCGACGGAGGCGGCGAAGCTCAGCATGAGGAGGAGCCGGGACTCCAGGCGGGGATCGCGCGCCGAGCCGGGAAGATCCTTGAGCACGCCGAGAACGACGGGGAGCAGCATCGCGGTCGTGGCTGTGTTCGACACCCACATCGAGATGAGGGCCGCGAGCAGCCCGAAGCCGATCAGGAGCCGGCGCGGGCTGGCGTTGACCCAACGCCAGGAAAGCACATGCCCCGCCAACCGCCGGTCGAGGCCGTGCGCGGACATGGACTCGGCGATCCAGAAGGAGCCGATGAAAAGGAAGATCACGGGGTCGCCGTAGGAAGCCATCGCTCGTTTGGCGGGCGCGACGCCGAAGGCGACGCAAAAAGATGACGCGATCAGCCCGGCCGCCGGCAGCGGCATGGCCTCGGTCATCCACCACCAAACGGTGCACGCGAGGATGCCGGCCAGCCGCCGCGCCTCGGGCGCCAGGTCGGCGCCGCCCAAGAACGCGTGCGCCGCGAGGCCGATGAGCGGACCAGCGAGGGTTTTTCGCAAGCGGCTGCGATTCTACCTCATCGCCGTCCGATTCGTCACCTCGCGAGGCGGAACCCCACACTGTACCCGCGAACGCCCGGGTCGACGCTGTAGCGGCGAGCGGACCGGAGGTAGCCAGCGCTGCACCAGGAGCCGCCACGGATAACCCGGAGCGAGCCCGAAGCCTCGGTAAACGCGCCGCCATCCGCAGGCGCACCGGCATATGAACTCTGATACTTGTCCTGCACCCACTGCCAGACGTTGCCCGCCATATCGCACAAGCCCTGCGTCGTGTTTCCAGCGGGCTTCGAGCACACCGGCATCGTCCCTTCGCTGCCGCAGCCATAGCCGCCGGTGCCGAACATCACGGCCCTCTCGCAGGTCGCATCCTCGTTGCCCCATGGATACTTCCAGCTTTTGCCCCCGCTGGTCGCCGCATACTCCCACTCGGACTCGCTGGGCAGCCGCGCGCCCTTGAACTGGGCATATTGGTTCGCCTGTTTCCAATTCACGCAGTTGACAGGGTGGCGCCGCCGGCCCGTATTTCCCCAATTGCAATCGTCACCGGCGTCCGGCTGCGTGCACTGGCCCTTGGTCACGCACTCCGAGTATTGCTCCACGGTGACCGCGGTCTTGGACATCTCAAAAGTCGGGATGTCGACCTCATGGATCGGCTTGGCGTCGTCGTCGTCATCTGTCCCCATCATGAACTTCCCTCCGCCGATGGAAACCCACTCGACCGGCATCTTCGGCTCGCCGGCCGGCGGAGCGTTTCCCGCCGCGTAGTCCGCCCGAACGAGCTCGGGAGCAGACGGGGCCTCGCTCTCCCTGGCTTCTATCAAAGCGTCCCTGGAGTCCATGCTCCGGCCTGCGCCAAATCCCGTCTCTCCCCAGGAGAGATCGGACCCGACGGCGGCAGCCAAAGCGAGCAGTCCCGCCATGGCGACCTTGTTTCTCTTCATTCGTCCTACCCCCTGACCCGGCGCACTCAACGTCTCTCCTATTTTGAACGAATTCCGGTTATTTTGATTGAGCCCATAGGGGTAAAAAATCAGGGTTGATGGGCCTATTGAGTTCCGGGTCCTTTGGGAGGGTTAGTCAGCGTCCGGATGCCTCAGACGCGCCAGCAGGCCGGGGAGCCTGGCCAGAGCGGAATTCATCTTGTGCGCCTCGCGCGCCGGCCGGGCGGGGGTGCCGAAATAGGCCTGCCCCGGCTCCGTGTCCTGGGCCAGGCCCGACATCCCCATGACGATGGAGCCCTTGGCCAGATGAAGATGATCCTTGACGCTCACCATGCCGGAGATCATGACCCCGTCCTCCACGACGACCGAGCCCGCCAGGCCGGTGTTGCCCGCGATGTAGATGTACCGGCCGAGACGACAGTTGTGGCCGATATGGACTTGGTCGTCGATCTTGGTGAAGTCTCCGATGCGGGTGGCCTCGATGGTGGCGCGGTCGATGGTGCAGCTCGCCCCGATCTCCACGTCGTCGCCGATCTCCACGTTGCCGATCTGCGGGACCTTATGGCGCCCGCCCTTTTCGTCGTAGAAGCCGAAGCCGTCGGCGCCGATCACGGTCCCGCCGTGGATGATCCCGCGCCGACCCACGACGCAGTGGTGGCCCACGACGACATTGGGATAAAGGACGGCGCCCTCGCCGACCTCGGCATGGGGCTCGAGCACGACTCCCGGGTAGAGCGTGCAGCGCTCGCCCACGACCGCCCCCGCCATCACCGTAGCGCCCGCCATCACGCAAGCGCCCGGCCCGATGCGGGCCGTGGAGTCCACGATGGCCTGGGACGAGACGCCCGCCGGGAACTTCGGGGCCTTGTTGAAATGCCCGAGCAGGCGAATGAAAACCAGACGCGCGTCTCCCTCGACGACCAGCGCGCGCCGGAAGTCGTCGGCCAGCGTCGCCGTGGTCAGGACGGCCCCCGACTGCGCGGCCAGGGGGTGGCGCTTGAGGACCGCCTTGGATTCGATGAAATAGAGAAAGTGCTCTTCGAGCGCCTGCTCCGGCGCGAGACGCTCGACGTCTCGCACGCCCCGGATCTCGTAGTCCGCCTCGCCCTTGACGGCGGCTCCCAGCAAACGGCCCAGCTCTTGCATCGTCATGGAATCTCCTCGAATGCGCGCTCAGTCTAGAACCGAGTAGGAATAGCTCTCCTTGGGGTACGGCCTCAGACGCTCCTGGATCTTCGCCGTGCGCGCGAGTTCCGCCCCGGGCCCGCCGATGAAGCCGTCGACCAGGGCCTTGGCCCCGTCGACGTCGCCGGAGGCTTTGATGCGTCCGACCTCCTTCATCAAAGCCTCGATGGCGAGAGGCAGGCGCTCATAGTCGACGCGGAAGCGCTCGATGCCGTCCGGGCCCGCCGTCCACTCCAGCGCGCCGGCCTTCACGAAGCTTCCGATCTGCACCGCCGCCAACTGGCTGTAGGGTTTGGGCGCGCCGCCGTCGGTGGTCATGCCGTTGGCAATATGGCCGAAGCACCAAGCCAGTTCGTGGGTGTAGAGCCGGCGGACCTGAAGCTCGGAGAGCATCTCCTTGCGGCGCAGAAGAGCCGCGTACCACAGGGCCCCGGTCTGGGCCTTGAGCTCCTCAAGGACCCCCTCCAGCCTCCCGCCGAAGATCTCGGCGGGAGCGCGGCCGCGCACGCGCGAATCGCTGTGCGGTCCGAGGTTGTGCGCGGCCTCGTGAAGGATGGTCCCCACCAGGCCGGCCTCCTTGTCGGCCGGATAGTTCTTGAGAGCCTCCGCGTCCAGGAGCTCGGCGGCCTTCAGGCGCGCCGTCTTCTTGGAGTCCGGGTCCTCGTAGAGATTGGTCATGACCACGGTGCGACGCCGGTTCTCCAAAGCGACCTTGCCCCAGTTGGGCAGGGACTGGCCGATGGTCGCGCCCAGAGGCGGCCTGGAGTCTCCGCTGTTGAGCATGATCTCGATGAAGTCTGGCAGGGCGAAAGCGACGGGGCGCGCTTGATAGGAAGGGCCGATGAGCGCTGCGAGCGAATCCTCCATCTCCTGACGGATCGGCGTGAGTTTGTCCCGCCAAGCGAGCGAGGCGGCGTCGATGCGCGCGAAGGAGACGTGAAAGCCCGCCTTCTCCTGGCAGGGGTCGAACTCGACCTCGTCGGGGGCGACGCGCAGGTACCACCGGCTGTTGCGGCTGCCCATGCGCGACCAAGTCTCGTCCGCGTCGGCCCAGTCCCCGGTCTCGAATCCCCGGGCGGCTCCCAAAAGGTAGGCCTTGAGGGCCGCCTCGTCGGGCCCCTGGGCGTCGGCGGCGGCACGCAGTTCGACGGCGACTTTCCTCATCTGAGGCCCGTAGACCTCGATCAACGGCACGGCCACGAGACGTCCGGCCTTCTCGCGCACGACCGTGAAGGGGTCCAGGAGGGACTTGCCGTCGGGACGGGCCTTGAGCATGTCGCACATGGCCCCGTCCTGGGAGAGGTTCTGCGGATAGGCGTCCGACTTGCGGGCCGGGAAGGCGGGCGCGGCATTGCAAAACGGATCATGCTCGGTCGCCGGAGCCTCGCACCAGGGGCCGTGGTTTCGCTCGAAGAGCGCCAAGCCGGCCTCGTCGCCGGGCGCCAGGGCCGCGCGCCAGCGCAGACCGCCCTTCTGGAGCGCGTAGAGCTCGTCGATGATCCGTCCGGCCGCGACGAGATGGCGCGCCAGGGCGCGGTCCGCGGCGCTCGACGATCTCAAGTCGCTGAGGATCAGGTTCGGCCGCCCCTGGTCAAGCTCCTTGCGCACGGCCTCCCGGCGCCGCTCCTCGAGCAAGGCCTGGTAGGCCTTGTCGAACTCCGCGGTGAAGCGGCCCGCGCGAACGAAGCGCGCAAGCGCGGCCGCGTCGGCGACGGGAGCGATATCCTCGGGGCGCAGGGTGGCCGTATCATACGCGACCGGCTTCCAAAACAGGGGCAGGCCCGCGCGGGCGGCCAGACGGTTGAAATCCGCGCGGGAGAGGACCGGCGCGGCGCGGGCCGGCAGGGCCGAGGCCAGGAGCACGAAAGCCACAATCTTTTTCATGATGTGAGAATGTAGCACGGATTGAGGCGTCAACGCTCAAAGCGGTATGATGGCCTCATGGGAATCCCGCGACTTCGTCCCTCGGACTACGCCCCTCTCGTTCGCATGGCCTTGCGCGAGGACCTGGGCCGCGCCGGGGATCTGACCACGAGGCTCTTCGTGCCCGCGCGCACTCCCCTCAGAGGAAAGATCGTCAGCCGCGAGGCGGGCGTCATCTGCGGCCTGGACGTCGCCGCCGCCGTCTTCCGGGCCTGCGAACCCCGCGCGAAGATCCGCCTCCTCGCGCGCGACGGCGCTCGCGTGCGCCCGGGCCGAGCCGTGATGGCGGTCTCGGGCGGGCGGGGCCTGCTGAGCGCGGAGCGCACCGCCCTCAATTTTCTGCAGAGGATGTCGGGCGTGGCGAGCCTCACTCGCCGCTACGTCGACCGCGTGCGCGGCACGCGCGCGAAGATCCTCGACACGCGCAAGACCCTCCCGGGCTGGCGCGTCCTGGACAAATACGCCGTGGCCTGCGGCGGCGGCGTCAACCACCGCATGGGACTCTACGACGCGGCCATGCTCAAGGACAACCATTATCTCGGAAAGCGCCTGGAGGCCGGCGCGCGGGATCTCAGGCGCCGCCATCCCGGGACGCCGCTCATCATCGAATGCGACGAGCCCGCCCAAATCGCGCGGGCCCTCGCCTTGAGACCCGAGGTCCTCCTGCTCGATAACATGCGCCCAGCCCGCCTGCGCGCGCAGATCCGCCGCATACGCCGCGACGCGCCGCGCACGAAGATCGAGGTGTCCGGCGGCGTGAGCCTAAAGACCGTGCGGGCCCTGGCGGATCTCGGACCGGACCGCATTTCCATCGGGCGCCTGACCCACAGCGCCCCCGCCCTGGACCTGGGCCTGGATCTGGCTTGAAGCTGCCAGGCGTGCGTCGTCTCGTGAGGCTGAAGACCGTCTCCTCCACGCAATCGGCCGCGCGGCGTCTCGCCGAGCAAGGCGCTCCGGCCGGGACCCTCGTCTGGGCCCTGGAACAGACCGCGGGACGGGGCCGGATGGGACGGCGCTGGCGCTCCCGGACCGGCGGCCTCTATGTCTCCTGGCTCCTGAGGCCGAAGTTCGCTCCAGCGCGCCTGGCCGACTTCTCGCTGGCCTGCGGCGCGGCCGCGGCCGCGGCGCTTCATGAGGCGGCCGGCATCGAGACCTCGGTCAAGCCGCCCAACGACGTGCTCGCGCTCTGCGCGGACGGCAAGCTTCGGAAGGTCTGCGGCATCCTCACAGAAACCATGTTCGCACAGAGAATAACTGCGATAGTGGGAATCGGCCTTAACCTCAACCAGAGGGATTTCCCAAAAGAGATTTCCGGCAGGGCAACATCCCTTTTCCTTGCAACAGGAAGAAAGGAAGACGCAAGGGGATTTGCAAGTCTTATCCTCGAATCGTTCATCCCTTATTACGCTCACTTCGAGAAAGGAGATCACAAGAAGATCCTTGATGAGTGGAAGAAGAACTGCTCAACACTCGGAAAAAACATCACCATCATCGAGCAAAGCAGGACGTTCTCAGCAAAAGCGGTAGGGGTGAACAGCGAGGGAATGCTTCGGGTAAGAACCAAGGGCGGAAAAATGAGAACCCTGCTTGACGCGCAGATCAGTGTGCGCTGAGTTTCTTTCTTACTTCTTGCGGCATCTCAACAGATCCCTTCTCATTCGCAAACACGTTCACGGTGTGCCCTTTGGCAAGAAGCAATGTGCCTCGTAAAACCTCATAACCGAAGATCAGGCTCTTGTTCCCTATTTTATCTAAAGATGTTATGATGGTAAGTTCATCATCATATTTAGCAGGCGCCTCGTACTTGCATTTCACTTCAACCACAGGAAGCAATACCCCTTTAGAATCAAGGTCTTTCTGCGTAACTCCAAGCTCGCGAAGCAATTCCGTGCGACCGATCTCGAACCAACGTAGATACGTACCATAATACGCAACCTCTCCATGATCGGTGTCGG
>Ga0154316_116_pt3 | contig 23494 bp, 22 predicted proteins | sample RifGroA2_FD_105610 | JGI IMG/M metagenome (GOLD analysis project Ga0154316, IMG submission 105610) | Elusimicrobia bacterium GWA2_66_18
TCCGCGATGCCGCACAGGGCCTGGAGCCGCCAGCTCGCGCGGGGGCCCTCGAGGCCCAGCAGTTGGGAGACGGCCGTCGTGGACTCTCGACCCGCCGACATATGCGCCACCTGGGCCTGAAAAGACATCATCGACCTCCTGCAACGTCCTCGATGTTCGAGCGTCCGCGGTAGTCCGATCCAGGCGCATTGACGACTTCCTTCTTCCAGAACGACCTCATCCGCTTGCCGACCGCCAAATTGTTGAGCAGAATCTTGCGCGCCCCGCCCGTGATCTTGGCGTCGCGCAAAAGACGCAACTGGTCCTGCGGACCCACGCGGCGGCCCGGCAAGCTCGTCATCGCGTCGAGGGGCCCGACCCGGAAAGAATCATGAAGCGCCGGCCAGAGATGCTCGAGCACGATCGAGGCGCCCACATAGAGCCGGCCGTCCGTGTCGACGACATGCTGGGGGCTCAGAAGCACCGGCTCGGCGTCATTGCGGCGGTTGAAGACCTCCGCGGGCGGACGAGCCGCGTCGGCCTGCCGAAAAGCCCGCCTCATCTCTGTTTCCAAGACCTTCAGGCGTTCCTCATTGTACGTCTTCAGCGATTTTGGGAATTTTCCGCACCTAAATTCCTGATCGAAGAAATCGGCGTTATAGTACCAGGTCAGGGAAATTGAAGGAGCATGGGCGTATCCGTAAGATGTTCTGGATCTCCCCAAGAGACCAGAAAATAAAACGGAGGAACACCCATGCTCGCAGTCAACCAGCTTATCGAAAGAGTCGCTCATCGTCAAGTTCGTCATCGTGTGCGAATGAGTTTGCAGCCCGGAACCTTGAACGCGATCGTCACCAAGGAAATTGCGTCCGTCATCACTGAGTCGCTCAACGCGCAGCTTGTCGTCGAGCGCGATGAAGCTCTCGCTCGGGCCCCCTACGAGCGTAGCGAGGGCGGCCGCCTGCGAAACGGCTTCAAGACGACGCGCCTCATGGGCCTTTGGGGCGAGATGTGGCTGCGACGGCCGGCTCTGCGTTCTGGAAGCTTGAGCCTGCCGCTGCTCGACGCGCTCAAGTCCGGCGGCCAGCACCTGCGCGACCTGCTCGCCGTTCGCTTCTGGCTGCGCGGCGCGTCCACGCGTGCCGTGGCCGAGGAGCTGCGTGGCGCCATCGGCGCGAAGATGTCGGCCTCGACGGTCTCGACGCTGAGCAACGCGCTCGAACCCGTCATACGCGACTGGGAGAAAAGCCCGATCCCCGAAGGCATCCGGTATGTGTTCTTGGATGCGCTCTACCTCCCTGTTCGCCGTCCTGGCTTCACCAAGGACCAGGCCCTGCTGCTCGCCCTTGGCGTCGATGGCAAGAATCGTCGTCACGTTCTGGGCTACGTCCTGGGCGACCGGGAGAGCAAGGACAGCTGGTCGTCGCTGATCAAAGATCTGCTGGCGCGCGGGCTCGACCGCGAGGCGCTGCGGCTGGTCATATCCGATGAGCATAAGGGCATCGAGTCCGCCGTCGCGGACCTGCTGGGCGTCGCCCACCAGCTCTGCATCGTGCACCTGATGCGAAACGTCAAGACGCGCGTCGCGGCTCCGGATCGCAAGGACTTCTTCGTCGATCTGCATTCCACCTTCTGGGCGGCCAGCCGCGAGAAGGCCGTGCTCGCCCTGGGCAATTTGCAGGGACGCTGGAGCACGCGATATCCGAAAGCTGTCGAGTTGGTCACGCGCCGGTTCGATGATCACGTCCGGTTCTTCGATGAGCCGGAAAATCTTTGGATACTGCTGCGCAGCAGCAATCTCATCGAACGTTTTAATCGCGAAATGCGACGGAGGCTCGACAGCGCCGGAGCCATGCACTCGGAGTTGGAGGTCGGGAAGTTCGTCTGGAGCGTCTCGCAGGCTCAACAGACTCGCTGGAAATACGCGTGGAAGCCGCGCGGCGTGCCGAAAATTCAAGAGGTCGCTCATGCCTGATCGGATGCGCTCATGCTCCCGAAATCGATGTAGGTGCCCTGGAACACGGAGAGGCGGTAGCCCTGCGCGAGCAGCAGCTCGAACAGGCGGTTGCGCGGAAGGGCGAAGTAGGTCGCCCCGACGGCGCCCGGGAACGGCGCCAGCTCGAAGTTCAGGATGCTCGGGACCGACACGATCGTCTCCTGGAAATTGGCGTAGGAGCGGCGGTACACCGTGAAGCCGCCGTCCGCGTAGGAGCGCTCCAGGCGCTCCGCCAGGCCCGCTCCGCCCTCGAGGCGCGCGATCTCGCCGAGGGCGGCGTGCGCGTCGAGGATGAACACGAACACCGGCGGCAGGCTCCGCGTCGCCGGGCCCGGAGGGGCGGGCGACGCCCGGCGAGGCCACGCCGGCGGAAGACGCGCGACGCCGAGGGCCGTCCCCAGGACGAGGCACGCGAGGACGAGCCCCGCGAGGCGGGCCCTCATGTCTTGCCGCCCGGGAAGCCGGGGAGCGCGCGCAGCAGGCGCTCGTACTCCTCGGCCATGACGGCGAAGCCCTTCGCGTTGGGGTGGCAGCGGTCCGGGGCCAGGAACTCGTCGCGGTGCTTGAAGCGGGCGCGGAACAGGGGGAGCATGTCCGCGTAAGGCAGGCCCCCCTCCTCGGCCGCGCGGCGCACGGGGCCGTATTCCTCCTCCGGGTACGAGGACAGGATGAGCGCGGCCGACCGGCGCCGGGCGGAGGCGGCGACGCGCTCCATGTCCCGGGCGAACTGCTCCTCCTGGAGCTGCTCGAGCGGCCGCCCCAGCCTCTCGCGCCGCAGGCGCTGCGCCGCGTAGTAGCGGTACATCAGGTTCTCTTTCAGCGCGGGCACCTCCGCCGCCAGGCGCTCGACCTCGTCGAAGCGGCCCGCCTTGCGCAGGCACAGCGCGTAGAGTTGGAAGCGGGAGACGTTCAGCGGCGTCTCGCGCAGAGCGGCGGCCGACGACTCGGCGCAGCGGTCGTACCGCCCGGCCATCAGCCACGCGTAGTCCAGCTCGCCGAGGGCGCCGCGCGGCGGGGGCGCCTTCGGGCTCCGGGCGCGGCGGTTCTCCCATTTCCGGATCCAGGCGTGCGTCAGGCCGTCGCTGTCCAGGTTCCCGCGCTCCGGGGTAAACTTCGACAGCTCCCCGAAGGCGGCGATGGCCGCGTCGTAGTCCTTCATCTCGTACAGGGCCCAGCCGAGCAGGCGCCACCACGCGTCCGGCTCGACGCGCTTCTCGCGGAGCCCGGCGCGCGCGATGCGGGCCGCCGCCGCGGCGTCGCCGCGCCACAGCCGCCACTCCGCCTCCGCCAGCCGGCGCTCGGACCGGCAGGCGCCGTCCCCGGCGGCGAGCGACGCCGCCGCGGCCTTCTCCCCCTCGAGGCGGTCGAGGGCCTGCGCGAGGCCGGCGAAGAAGCGCGCGTCGCACGCCCCCGCCGCGGCGCCCCCGCGGAAGGTCTCCGCGGCACCGCGCGCGTCGCCCTGGGCCAGCAGCCAGCGGCCCCGCGCGTCGCGCGCCTCGGCGTCGTCCGGCGCGGCCGCCAGCCTCTCGCCGAGGAAGCGGACGGCCGCCTCGACGCGCGGCGCCACCGGCGCCTCGTCGAGCTGGACGCGGTACCAGTCGTCGGGGTGCTCCAGGATGCGGTCGAGGGCGCGCCGGACCGTCTCGAGGGCCTCCTCGCGCCCGCGCGGGGCGAGCCCGGCGCGGTAGCGCCCGCGCAGGCTCCCCTCGGCGATCCCCACCCAGAGCAGCTTGACGAGCTTCCAGCTCCGCAGCGCCAGCAGCGCGCGGTCCGCGCGGTGCGCGAGCGGCTCGGCGCGGATCGGGAGGTTGTTCCAGAAGTTGTCGGCGCCGATGAGCACGATCACCGCGTCGGGGCGCCAGCGGTCGAGCTCGCCGTCGATCATGTCCGCGAGCTGGGTGGAGTTCAGGCCGGGCACGCCGCGGTTGACGACGCGGACCGGCGCGCCCGCAGCGGCCAGGCGCCGGAACAGCTGGTCGGGGTAGGAGTAGCCGCCGCCGGTGTAGGTGTTGGAGTCGCCGAGGCACAGCACGGTCCACGCCCCGTCGGTCCCGGGGGGGCGCGCTCCCCGGCGCACGAGCCAGCCGGCGGCGCGCAGGCCGCACTCGAGCAGGACGAGGCTCAGGGCGGCCCCGGCCAGGAAGGCCGCGGCCCGCTCGCGCCCGGGGCTCCCGGTCTCAGAATACCGCATAGAAGAAGGGGATCAGCGCGGGCATCTCCGAGGCCGCGAGGAAGGCGATGATCAGCAGCAGGAAGAGAACCACGGGGAGGAGGGCCCAGGACTTCCGCCTGAGAACCATCCGCCACAGCTGCACGACGACGTCGAGGCGAGCGTTAAGACCCTGCGTTTTCATGTTCCTCCCCGAGCTTCTCCGCCAAGAACGGCCCGATCGCCAGCGCGTCGAGTCCGCAGCGCCGGTGGCAGGCGACCGCGTCCTCGGGCGAGCAGACGATGGGCTCGCGCCTCCCGTTGAACGAGGTGTTCAGCAGGACCGGCACGCCGGTGCGGCGGCCGAAGGAGCGCAGCAGCGAATGGAAATAGGGGTCGGACTCCGGCCTGACCGTCTGCAGGCGCGCGGTGCCGTCGACGTGGACCACGCTCGGGATGTCCGCGCGGCGCTCGGGCCGCACCGGCAGGGCCAAGGTCATGAACGGGCTCTCGTGCGGCGTCTCGAACCACCGGCCCGCGTCCTCGAGGGGCATCGCCGGCGCGAAGGGGCGGAAGGACTCCCGCCGCTTGACCTTGGCGTTGACGCGCCGCTGCATGCCGGGGTCGCGCGGGTCGGCGAGTATGCTGCGGTGGCCGAGCGCGCGCGGGCCCCACTCCATGCGCCCCTGGAACCACCCCACCACCTGCCCGGCGGCCAGGCGCCCCGAGACCTCCTCGACGAGCGCCTCCGGCTCGAAGCGGCGGAAGCTCGCGCCAGCGGCGCGCAGGGCGGCCTCGATGTCCCCCTCCCCGTACCGCGGCCCGAGATAGGCGTGCTGCATGCGCCAGCGCCGGGAGCCCCCCGCGAGGCGGCCGGACGCGTACAGCGCCGCGCCGAGCGCCGCGCCCGAATCCCCGGCCGCGGGCTGGACGAACAGGCGCTTGACCGGCGTGCGCTCGAGCAGGCCCGCGTTCATCGCGCAGTTGAGCGCCACGCCGCCGGCGAGGCAGAGGTCGGTCAGCCCGGTGCGGGCGTGGAGGTCGCGCACCATCCGCTGCGCGGCGTCCTCGAGCAGCGCCTGGAGGCTGGCCGCCAGGGCCTTGTGCGCGTCGGTGACGGGGGCGCCCGGGGCGCGCGCCGGGCCGAGCAGCGCGCGGAAGCGCTCGTTGGTCATGACGAGGTCGTGGTGGAAGGCGAAGTAGTCGAGGTCCAGGCGCAGGCTCCCGTCGCCGCGCACGTCGGCGACGGTGCGCAGCTCCTTGAGGAGGTCCGGCCGGCCGTGGGCGGCCAGGCCCATCACCTTGCCCTCCCCCTCGTTGACCTCGAAGCCGAGATGGGCGGTGACGGCGCTGTAGAGGAGGCCGTACGAGTGAGGGAAGCGCGACTCGTCGGTCAAGGTCAGCGTCTCCCCCTCGCCGGTGCCGCGGCAGAGGGTGGACCATTCGCCGGTGCCGTCGAGCGTCACGATCATCGCGCGCTCGAACGGCGAGGGCAGGAAGGCGCTCGCGGCGTGCGCCGTGTGGTGGTCGACGAAGAGCACCGGGAGGTCGCGCCCGAGCCGGGCGCGGATCGTCCGCTCCACCGGCAGCTTGTGGCTCAGCCACATCGGCAGGAAGCGGCGGAAGCTCGGCCACGAGCGGGGCCACATCTCCAGGTGCGTGCGCAGCACGCGCTCGAACTTGAGGTAGGGCTTCTCGTAGAACGCCGCGGCGTCGAGCCCCTCCGCGGCGAGCCCGGCGTCGGCCAGGCACCATTCGACCGCGCGCGACGGGAAGTCCAGGCAATGCCGCAGGCGCGAGAAGCGCTCCTCCTCGGCGGCGGCGGCGACGAGCCCGTCCCGGACCAGGACGGCCGCGGAGTCATGGTACATGTAGGAGAGCCCCAGCACGTTCACGCTAATAGGGCCTCCGCAGGTCGTCGGAGTTGTCCTCGTCGGCGAGGCGGGCCGTGAAGCGGCCGCCCGGCCCGGGGCGCAGGCCCAGCCAGTCCCTGCCCGACAGGCGCTGCGCGAGCGCGCACGGACCGAGGACGGCCCAGTACAGCAGGAAGATCAGGACGGAGGAGAGGCGCTCGCTCAGCCAGGCGCCGCCGACCGACAGGGCCGCCAGCGGCGGGTTGAGCAGGGCGCTGTACAGGTAGCCGAGCGCGGCGCGCCCGCGCGGCGGCAGCGGCGCCGCGACGGCGAGGCCCGCCCAGCAGACGGCCAGGCTCAGGCGCTTCTTGTCACGCGCGTACAGCGCGTTCGAGCAGTTCCCATACACGGGTCGGCTTGCCTCCCTTCACGAATTCGCGCGTCAGCCCGGCCGCCCGGCCCAGCGCCTCGCCGAGGTAGCCGCGCTGCGCCGCCTCGTACTCCGGGAACGAATGCCGCGCGAGATAGACGCGCATCGACATCGCGAACAGCACCTGCTGCGAACAGAGGATCTGGTCGTCCTGCGCCGTGCGCTTGACCGTCGGGCTCTCGCTGATGCCGCGGCGGTACAGCGCCTCCTCGTTGGACCGGTCCGGCCGGAACGCCGGCGAGATCTTCTCCACGCCGAACTCGCGGTAGAAGGCGTCGAGGGCGGGCATCAGGATGCGCGGGTTCTGCTCCGCGTACTCCTCCGCTCCGGCTGCGGCGCCGTCGGAGGCGTGGCGCAGGCCGTGCTCGAGGCAGTACAGCAGCAGGCGCCAGTGCATCGAGACCTTGCACACGCCGCACGGCGCCAGGGCCAGGACGCCGTGCCGGCGCAGGTCCGACCAGCCGCCGCTGAGCTCCTCGTAGAACGGGCCGACGTCGAGGAAGCGGTGGGTGATCTCGGCGCCGGGATGGCGGTCGCGCAGGCGCTCCAGGCGCGCGAGGGCCTTCTCCTCGGCCAGGAAGCCGGCGCGCCGGAAGGTGACGAGATGGACCTCGCGGAAGCGCTCGGCGAGCAAGGAGGCGGCCAAGGTCGAATCCACCCCGCCGGAGAACAGATGGGCGACTCCGCTCACCGGGGCGCCTCCAGCTGCCGCTCCTGCGGCGTCATCCAGTCCATGCAGAAGCCGCGCGTCACCTCGTTGGCCAGGCGCGAGCAGAAGCCCAGCGCGCCGCGGAAGCCGAGGAACGGTTCGTCCTTGAGGAAATGCGTGTAGTCCGACGGGTAGCCGAACTCGAGCCACGAGGTCCGCGGCTTGATAAACTCGACGGCCATCGTGTTGGCCACGAGGACGTCCGCCTCGCGGCGGGAGAGGCCCATCCATTCGCGCTCGATCTCGTTCTGCATGGGCTCGAACAGCGTCCGCGGCCGCTTCGACAGCGCCCGGCGCTCGTCCTCGGGCAGGTGCCGGGCGCCGCCGAGGAGGATCATCCCCGAGACCTCCCCGCCCAGCTCCTCGACCATGTCGGCGAAGGGCGCGGCGTAGTGCGGGTCGTTGATCCAGGCGAAGCGGCGCCCGAGGAACGCGTGGGGCACGGCCCATTCGAGGGCCGGCGCGACCTCGTCGAGCTCCGCGCGGACGAAGGCCGCAGCCTCCGCCTCCTTGCCGAACGCGCGGCCGAGCGACTCGACGAAGCGCTTCGTCGCGGCCAGGCCGAACGGGAGCTCGGCCTCGACGAGCCGGACGCCCAGGCGCTCCGACAGCAGCCGGGCCGCCCTGCGGCCGTGGCCGAAGGAGACGACGGCGCCGGCGTTCCGCGCGGCCCGCAGGCTCTCGTAATCCCCGCCGGACAGCCAGGTCGAGACGAGGTTCAGGCCCAGCGCGCGGAATATCCGCCCGAACTCGCGCACGTTGCCCCGGTGGTCGCCCTCGTTGCGTCCCATCAGGTAGCCGACGAGGGCCACGTTCTCCCCGCGCGGGGCCGCGCCGGAGAGGTCCATGCCCTTGGCCAGCGCGTCGAGGACCGCGCCGTAGCCGTCGAGCCAGTCGCCCGCCAGGCCGATCTGCGGAGGCACGACGAACGCCGGCTTGAAGCCTCCCGCGAACACCTGGCGGACGATGCGCTCGTAGTCGGTGCCCGCGATCGTGCACATCGGCACCGAGCCCATGAACACCGCGCCGCACGAGGGCCGCCGCGCGATGCGCTCCAGGCCCGCGGCGATCTCGCCCTCGAGGTTCCCGGCGATGTTGAAGACGCTCAGGCCCGTGTAGTGCACGCGGTGCTCGCCCTTGCAGGACATCAAGGTCGAGAACAGGTCGTGCCGGCCGTGGATCTGCTCGCCCTTAGCCCGGATGCAGTCCGGGCCGTCGCCGAGGAAGCAGGCGTCGGAGATCGCGTTGACGGCCAGGAACGCGCCGTGCAGGTACGGCGGATTGAGCCGGACGCCGGGTGTCTTAGGCAAGGGTCCTCCCCGCGAGCCCGGCCAGGTGCGGGCCGTAGCGGTGATAGAACGGAAGCCGGCAGAGGGCGAGCAGGCGCCGCAGCGAGCGCACCGCCCCCTCCAGCCCCATCTCGAAATCCTTGCTGGAGAATCGCGCCTTGCCCGCCCCGCTGATCCTCCAGTCGAAGAAGATGTCCGAGTACACGGCGCGGAACTCGCCCTCGCGCAGGAGCCGCGTCAGCTCGTCCGGCGTGCGGAACGTCGCCAGCCGCGCGCAGCGGGAGTCCCCGGGGACCTCCGGCGCGTCATCGTGCGGGTCGTAGTAGAGGAGGTCGACGCCGAAGCCCATCTCCTCGATCATGCGCATCATCGGCGCGCCCTGGCCGTGGCGCAGCTCCCAGAGCCTCGGCAAGGTCGTCTCCGAGACGACGAAGGCGAGCCGATGGGTTTTGGCCCGCGCGGTCAGATCCTCCCATTCCGGCTTCAGCGCCGCGAGCTTCTCCTTCCATACGGCCTCGAAGGCCTTTTCCCGGCCCGCGGCCCTCGCGATCGCCTTCAGGCACTCGCCGGCGTCCTCGATGCCGTACGGCGCCCGCACGGTCAGCACCGGACGGGCCCCGCCGGCCAGGAGCTCCGGGAGCCTCGACTGGTAGGAGGTCGCCGCGCCGAAGACGTGGACGGCGGCGCGCGGGATGCGCTCCATCGACGGGAATTCCACGTCGGGGAAGAGGCGCGTGTTGGACTCCACGCCCATCTCCGCCAGCAGCGGCACCAGCTCCGCCTCGCGATAGTCGGTCGGGAAGTGAAACAGGTTCACCGCGTTCCTCACGGGCGGGGCGTCCCAGTAGCCCGGCCGGGCGAAGAGCTCCTTGAAGTGCTCCCCGAAGTTGTTGAGCTGGTCGCGGTCGCCGTGGCTCCAGCACACCGTCTTCAGGCCGCTGGCCTCCTCGATGCGCCGCGTGATCGAGCCCGAGTCCTCGCCCATCACCATCGAGGCGCAGAAATGGTTGAAGACGACGTAGTCCGCCCCGGAGCCGGGGGAGGCCTTGGCGACCGACTCGACGAGGGCGTCGGCCTTCTCGACGGCGCCGAGGACCATGTCGCGCTCCTCGAGCTCCATGACGATCCCGGTGCGGAACACCGTCGCCCCGAAGCTGTCCGACGGCACGCGCACCGGGTAGGCGAAGAACGACCACTTGCGCGGATCGTTCCCGGACCAGGAGTACAGGCACTCCCGGTCGGAGTAGCGCGCGTAGATCGTCTTGTTCATCTTCAGCTCGGGATAGCCGAGCAGGACCTCGTAGTCCTGATCTGCGAAGAAGTTGCGCCAGCCGGCCTCGAGCAGGTTGATCGGTCCCGCCGCGATCGGCACGCGCAGGGCGCTCGTCGAGCCGCCGTCGGGCACCATCTCGGTGAAGGTGTCCGGGTCGGCCGCGATGATCCCCAGGACGTCGTCCAAGGTCCGCGCGCCGAGCCGCGCCGCGATGGCCTCGATCAGCCGCTTCATCGCCGGCGAGCACTCGCCCTCGGCGGCCAGGGCCAGGCCCGGAGTCTCGAGCACGGCGTTCGGCGCGCCCTTCGCGAGGAGATGGAACGTGAGCTTCAGCTTGCCGTTGCGCAGGCCGAGGCGGACGTTCGTCCCGCCGAGCCCGCACAGGGAACGGATGGGCAGCCCGATCGTCTTCGACAGCTCCGCCGTCGCCTTCGGGCCCGCCAGAAGGTGCGGCACCTGCGGTTGTACGGTCATCGGCGGCCTCCTGGCGCGGTCGTGAGCCCGTGCGGCAGCTGGGTGTTGAAGAAGGAGAAGCAGCCGCGGCACGCGGGGAAGATGCTCCGGCAGACGCGGCGCCGCAGCGCGCGGGCCTTCTCCCCGTCCCAGAGATCCGCGAACGAGGCGTCGTTGAGGCTGCCCAGGACGTAGTCGGGGCACACCCACACGTCGCCGTTGGGGAAGACGTTGGCCTGCGTCCACGGGGCGTCGCAGTAGGCCGTGCCGGTCTCCTCGCGGCGGCCCTCGTAATAGTCGCGCAGGGCCGCGGCCCCGCGCAGGTCCACGCTGAAGCGCGCGTGCGGATAGCGCTCGCGCAGGCCCGCCAGGGCGCGGTCGAAGGCCTCGTGATCCATCGGCCGGGGGCGGTAGGCGTAGCCGCGCCACAAGGTCAGGGGCAGGCCGAACTCCTCCCGGAACGCCTTCTCCTGGGCGGCCAGCGTCTCCGGCCGGTTGAAGATGAGGTGCTGGAACAGGATCTCGTCGAAGACGACGCCCTCGTTCTTGAGATGCTCGACCGTTTCTCCGAGATGGCCGGCGTTCGAATCGAAGACCTCGCACAGCATCCGCAATAACGGTTTTCGCGCCGGATTCCGTTCTCTCAGCGCCGCCATCTTTCGGAGGCCCCGTATCATGGCTTCGTAGTGGCCGGGCGGTCCCATGCGCAGCTCCTCGCGCAGCGAGGGCGGGCACGCGACCGAGATGCTCACCTGGTCGAACAGGGCGGCGACCTTCTCGGCGTGCCGCTCGAGGTACACGCCGTTGGTGGTCAGGATCGTCCGCAGCCCCCGCTTCCGGGCCCGCTCGGCAAGGACGGCCCAATGCGGGCTCAGCAGCGGCTCCCCGCCCGAGAAGTTGACGTTCTGCGGGCGATAGGGGACCAGCTCGTCGATGAGCCGCAGCATCCGCTTCAGCGGCGCCGGACGCGACTTCGCCTCGTGGAAGCGGGAGGAGTGGCACGCGCCGCCCACGCCCCACAGCGAGCAGGCGCGGCAGCGCAGGTTGCAGGCCATCGTGAGCATCAGATAGGCCTCGCCGATCGTCCCGCTGCGGTAGGGGTCCCCGGCGCGCACGCCGAGCTCGCCCAAGCGCTTCGAGAGCGCCCGGCGGTCCGTCGCCTCCCCGGCCAGGACGGCCGGCGTCGCGGCCGCCGCCGGCGCGGCCGGCGCGGGCTCCGCGGCGGCGCGCCACAGGCTCTTCATGCGCCTGCCGACGGCGAGGTTGTTCAGCGCGACCCTCCGCTTCGCGGCGCCCAGCGGCGCGGCGCGCAGGCGCCGGAGCTGGGCCTCCTCGCCCGCGCCCCGTCCCGGCAGGCGCTCGAGCCGCGCCACGTCGCCGGCCCGGAACGCCGCGTGCAGCTCGGGCCACAGGCGCTCGAGCACGATCGACGTCCCCACGTAGAGGGCGCCGTCCGTGTCGACGACGTGCTGGGGGCTCAGCAGGACCGGCTCGGCCCCGTTGCGGCGGTTGAAGATCTCCGCCCGCGGGCTGGCGGCGTCCGCCAGGCGCGCGGCCAGCGCGGCCTCGCGCTCCAGGGACTTCAGGGACTCCTCGTCCCAGCTCACGCCCAGCGCGTACGAGATCTGGAAGGCGCGCACGCCTTCCTTCAACAGGAAGTCCACGCCGCGCGACAGGCGTCCGGCGGAGGCTGGCGTCGCGACGAGGTTGACAAAGAAGGGCGTGCCCGAGATCACGAGCCCGGCCAGGTTGCGCCGCTGGGTCTCCCACGTCCTGTCCCCGCCGGAGCGCACGACGCGCTGCCCGGTCTGGACCTCGCGGTCGCCGTCGAAGCTCAGCATCACGGTGGCGCCGAGCTCGCCGAGCTCCCGCGCGCGCGCGGGGGTGAGGAGAAGGCCGTTGGTGGTCACGCCCAGGCGCAGGGTCTTCCCCTTCGTCACCGCCTGGGAGGACGCGTAGGCGAAGATCTCGCGGACGAGATCGTACTCGAGCAGCGGCTCGCCGCCCATCAGCTGCAGCTCCAGCGGGCCCTCCTCGCGGAGCAGGAGGTCCACGGCCTTCAGCCACGTCTCGCGGCTCATCGCGCCGGGCCGGTGCTCGAGGCCGCAGTACACGCAGTCCATCGGGCAGGCCCGCGTCAGCAGCAGATCGAGGCCGAGGGCTTTCATCTCACGCGGCATGGAGGGCCCCCAGTCCGAACATCCGCGCGTACTCGGCCGGCACGCCGAGGCATTTGGCGTCGTGCGGGCAGCGCCGGCAGGCGGTCCGCTTCGCGCGCCCGGCGCCCCCCATCCCGCCGCGGACGTCGTCCGCGTAGCGGACCAGGCCCTGGGGCAGGTCGTCCTCCGAGGCGAACTCTGCGGGAGACTCCGCGAGGCACGGCGGCAGGTCGCATTCGCCGGAGGATCGCGGCACGATCAGACCCTCGCGCGCGGCGCGCGCGGCGGCGCGCCGCAGGTACGGCTCGACGGCGGCGAGGTCCACGCCCAGTTCCGGGGCGCGGGCGAGGCCGGCCCCGTTGAGCATGGTGAACCCCAGCCTCGGCGCCGGGCGGGCGCCCTTCGCTAGCCGGCCCAGGAAGCCCGCCCAGCCCGGCAGGGAGCGATAGTTGAGCGAGGTGATGACGACGACCGCCGAGACCTGCGCGCCGCAGGCGAAGAGGCGGGAGAGCGCGGACATCGCGCGCGCGTGCTGGCCGCGCGTCCCGGTGAGGCGGTCGTAGACGCGGGGCAGATGGGAATGGAAGGACACGTCGAAGCCGACGACGCCGAGGGCGATCAGCCGCTCCGCGAGGCCGGGCCGGTCGAGCCCGACGCCGTTGGTCTGCAGGACGAACCGGGAGATGCCGCGCCGACGCGCCGAGGCGAGGAGCCCCGCCAGCCCGGGATAGACGAGCGGCTCGCCTCCGGACAAAGTCAGCACGCCGTCCGCGCCGAGCTCCGGCGCGAGGCGGTCGAGCTCGGCCTCGACGGCGGCGGGATCGGCCTTCCAGCCGTCGGCGGGGACGAAGCAGAAGCCGCAGCGCTGGTTGCAGCGGTGGGTGAGCCTCAGGATGCGCTCGACGCCGCCCTCCTGCGCGTGGCGCTCCGTCCTCAGCGGCGCGCGGCCGGCGCTCATGAGGCCGCCTCCTCGCGCTCGGGGGCCATGCGCGCCTCGGCGGCCGCACGCGCGAGGAACGAGCGAGCGCCCGCGAAGCCGAGGAACGGCTCGTCGTGCAGGACGTGCTCGTGCTCCGACGGGAAGCCGAACTCGAGCCAGGGGACCTTCGGCTTGATGTAGGTCAGGCCGAAGCTGTTGCACACGAGCAGATCGACGTCCCAGCCCGTCGCCTCCCCGAACAGGCGATGCAGCTCGACGCGGTTCGGCTCGATCAGGACGCCCGGCCGGCGCTTCAGGTCGGCGAGCCGCTGCGGCGACAGGTGCTCCGCCCCGCCCATGACGACGGAGGCCGCGGCGGTCCCCCCCAGTTCCTCGACGAACTCGGCGAAGGCGAGGGCGTAGTGCGGGTCGCCGGCGAAGGCGAAGCGGCGGCCCCGGACCGCGCGGGCGGCGAGCGCGTCCGCGAGCGGCCCGGCCTCGGCCAGCTCCCGGGCGGCGAACTCCCGCGCCGCGGCCTCGCGGCCGAGCTCGCGCCCGATCAGCTCGACGAAGCGTCGGGTGCCGCCGAGGCCGAAGGGGAGCTCCGCCTCGACGAGCTTCACGCCGAGGCGCCGGGCCAGGAGCCGGGCCGCGGCCCGCCCGTGCGGCAGGGAGATGACGGCGCCGGCGCGGCGCGCCTGGCGCAGATGCTCGTACGGGCGGCCCGACAGCCAGGTCGAGACGGGCTCGACGCCGAGCGCGCGCAGCGTGCGCTCGAGCTCGCCGACGCTGCCCCGATGGTCGCCCTCGTTGCGGTCCATCAGATAGCCGACGACGGCCGCCGTGTCCGGCTCGGGCGCGGCCCCCTCGAGGTCGATCCCTCCGGCGAGCACGGTCAGCGCCCCACCGTAGCCGTCCAGCCAGTCGCCGGAGATCGACGACCGGCGCGGGATGAGGAACGCGGGCTTGTCGCAGCCCTTCAGGGCCTCGCGCATGATGCGCTCGTAGTCGCTGCCGGCGATGGCGCACATCGGCATCGCGCCGGTGAAGATCACCCCGCAGCTCGGCCAGGCCGCGATGCGCTTGAGCGCCGCGGCGATCTCGGCCTCGAAGTTTCCCGCGATGTTGAAGATGTTGACGCCAGTGTACTGGATGCGGTGATCGCTCGCGCAGGAGAGCAAGGTGGAGAACAGGTCGTGGCGGCCGTGGATGTGCTCCCCCTTGGCGAACACGCAGCTCGGGCCGTCGCCGAGGAAGTAGGCGTCGGAGACGGCGTTGAGCGCCACGTAGAGGCCGTGGAGGAACGGGAGGTTGAAGCGCACCCCGGGCCGGTCAGACATTGGCCCTCCGGGCGCGGCGCGCGAGGCTGCGGGCGTAGCGGCGGTGGAACGGCGTCCGGCAGATCCCGAGCAGCCGCTCCAGGCTCCGCCCGGCCCCGTCGAGGCCCATCTCGAACTCGCGGCTGGAGAAGCGGGCCTTCCCCGCGTCGGCGACGCGCCAGTCGAAGAAGACGTCCGAGTACACGGCGTGGAACTCCCCGTCGCGCAAGGCCCGCTCCAACTCCCACGGGGCGCGGAAGACCTCGACGCGGGCATCCTCGAGGCCCGCGGGCGTGCGCGGCGGCCGCCCGTGACGGTCGAAGTACAGCAGGTCGAGGCCGAAGCCCATCTCCCGGGCCGCCGTCGCCAGCGGCGCGCCGTGGCCGTAGCGCAGCGCCGTGAGCCGGGGCAAGGTCGCCTCGGAGACGACGAAGGCCAGGCGATAGCCCGCGGCCTCGCGGCGGCCCGCCTCCCACGCGGGCAGGAAGGCGGCGAGCCGCGCGCCCCACGCCGCCTCGAACTCCTTCTCCCGGCCGGCCGCGGCCGCGACGGCCCGCAGGCACGCGCGCGTGCCTTCCACGCCGTACGGGGCGGGAGCCTTCACGACGGGCCGCGGGAAGCCGGACATCAGATCGAGGGTCTTGTCCGTCTGGATGGATTTCTCGCAGAAGACCTGCCAGCGCGCCTTCGGCAGCCGCTCGAGCGACGGGAAATCCACCGACGGGAACACGCTGATGTTGACCGCGAGGCCGATCTCCGCGAGGAACGGCCTGACCTCGGCCTCGCGGACGCGCGCCGGGAAATGGAAGAGGTTCACGGCGCCGGGATCGCCCGGCCCGTCGAAGAAGCCGGGGCGCCCGAGCACCGACCGGAGGTGGTCCCCGAAGTTGTCCCGGCGGTCGCGGTCCTTCTGGCTCCAGTTCACCGAGGTGCCGCACGCCTCCTTCTCGCAGCGGCGGGCGAGCCCTTGGAAGTCGTCGCCCATCACGATCGGGGTGCACAGGTGCGTGACGATCAGGAAGTTGCCGGCCGCCGACTGCCGCTTGACCTCCGACACCAGGGCGTCGGCCTTCTCCCCGGTCCCCATGACCATGTCCCGCTCCTCGAGCTCGACGGCGACGAAGCTGCCCTCGCCGGTGCCCTCGGGGTCGGTCGCCTCATCCGGCCAGTCGAAGAAATTCCACTTGCCGTGGTCGATCTCGGGACGCGCCAGGAAGCACTCGAGGTCGGCGTACTCGATCGTCACGGTCTTGTTGGGCACGGGCTCCGGCGTCTCCATCTGGATGTCGAAGTCCTGGTCGGCGAAGAAGTTCCGCCAGCCGGCCTCGAGCAGGCTCATCGGGCCCGCGACGTAGGGGACCCGGACGCGGTCCCCGGCCTCGCCGTCCTCGAGCTCCTCGACGAAGGATTCGGGGTCGGCGTCGATCTCGGCCTTGACCTCGGCGAGGCGGCCGCCGCCCAGGCGCTTGGCGGCCAGCGCGAGCAGGCGCATCTGCGCCGGGGTCGCCAGCCCCTCGAGCCCGGCCTTCTCCGGCCCGAGGACGAACGACAGCTCGTGGCTCCCGCTCTTCAGGCAGACGCGCACGCCCCGGTCACCCTCGACGCACAGGCCGTCGAGGCGCCAGCCCGCGGCGCTCTCGCCGAGGCCCAGGCGGAGCGCGGCCGCGCGCAGGGCCCGCGGGCCGGCGGTGACGTGCCGGATCACGAGCGCCCCCGTTTGACGTAGAGGCCCTTGACCACCGCGTTGGCCAGGCGCGAGGCGAAGGAGACCGCCCCCGGGAAGCCCAGGAACGCCTCGTCGTTCAGCGCGTGCCGGCGCTCCGAGGGATAGCCGAACTCGAGGCCCCCGGCGGCGGCGCCCACCACGAGGTCCGCGCCGTCCGGCGCGGTCACCGCGCCGCCGAGCTCCTCGATGAGCTCGGCGAAGCCCGGGGCGTAGCCCGCGTCGCCGGCGAAGGAGAAGCGGCGGTTCTGGAACGCGTGAGGAACGCTCCACCGCAGGCGGGCGACGGCCTCGTCGAGCTCCGCCTCGATGAAGGCCTCTGCCTGCGCCTCGCGCCCGAACTCCCGGCCCAGCCTCTCCAGGAAGCGCCGCGTCGCGGGCAGGCCGAACGGGAGCTCGGCCTCCACGAGCCTCGCGCCGAGGCGTCCGGCGAGGACGCGCGCCGCCGCGCGGCCGTGCGGCAGGGAGAGGACCGCGCCGGCCCGGCGCGCCTCGCGCAGATGGACGCTCGGGCGGCCGGACAGCCAGACCGAGACGGGCTCGAGGCCGACGGCGCGCAGCATGCGCTCGAGCTCGGCGACGTTGCCGCGATGATCGCCCTCGTTGCGGTCCATCAGGTAGCCCACCACCGCCACGCTCCGCGCGGAGGGCGCGGCGCCGTCGAGGTCGAGCCCGGCGGCGATCGCCTCGAGCGCCGCGGCGTAGCCGCCCGCCAGGCCCCCCTCGCCGCGCGTCGGGAGCGCGAACGGCGGCCCGCGGCGCGCGCCGCCGAGCGACGAGGCCAGGTCGTGGCGCTCCTGCAGGCGGGCCGCCTTCGGGAGGAAGGCCTCCAGGCCCGCGCCGCGCAGAACGACGTCCGGCGCGGCGTTCAGGGCCAGGGCCGCGCCGTGGAGGAAGCCGCTCACGCGCGGACCTCCTCGAGCGCGCGGCAGAACGCCGTCAGCTCCGCGTCCGCCGCGCGGGTGGAGGCGAGGACCTCGGCGGGGAACGAGTCCTGCAGGACCTGCGCGGCGTCGGCGGCGGGCCGCGCGGCGAGCCGTCCCGGGTCGACCGCGGAGCCGAGGCGCAGGAGCCGCCGGTGCGGCCGGACCGCCTCGGCCAGGACCAGGTTCGAGGAATACACCTCGCCGTCGGCGTCGACGACTAGCCCGTCGTTGTACAGCGGCGTCGAGCTGCGCCGCGACAGGTTGACGACCTCGGCGGGCGCGCCGGCGGCGGCCCAGCGCCCCAGGACCAGGCGCAGGCCGGCGAAGACGCTCGCCAGGCCCTTGAGCTGCTCGGGCGTCCAGGCGACGAAGTAGGCGGGCAGGAAGTTGAAGCGGACGTAGCCGAGCTTGCGGGCCGCCGCCAGGCGTCCTGCCGTCGCCGCCGGCGCCTCCCCGGGAGGGATCAGGAAGTTGTGCACGACGCCGGGCAGGCGCGCCGCCCACGCGTCCGGTCGGCTGACGAACACCTCGACCTCCGGCCGCCGCGCGAGCAGGGCCTCGACGGCGGGCAGGCCCTTGCCGTGGGTCGGCAGCTCCACCGGCGTCCTCGGCGCGACCGCGGCCAGGCGGTCGAGCGCGCGCTTGACGAGGTCCGGGCGCAGCAGCGGCTCTCCGCCGAACAGCTTGACGCGCGCGGGCGGCGCCATCCGCGGCAGGAGGCCGTCGAGCGCCGCGTCGAGGGCGCCTTCGGACATGTCGGCGTCGTCGAAGCCCTGGGGGCAATACCCGCACTTCCGGTCGCAGCGGCGGGTGAGGACCAGGACCAGCAGGCGCTCGGTCCTCACGAGGCCTTCCTCACCGGCACGAACTCGTCCCAGCCGAACAGGTCGGGGTACTCGCGCCACGGCCCCTCGCAGCGGGAATGCCAGTCGCACTCGGCGCAGCGCGGGCCGCGGCTCTTGCCCTCGTCGATGCGCGTGCGCGTGTAATCCGGGATGACGCAGTCGGCGTCGTAGATGCGCGTGCGCGGGATGATCTGCTCGGCCACGTACTTCTCGTAGCCTCCCATCAGGCAGTACGGGATGGCCTCGGTCATGACGGTCCGGCCCGCCTTGATGCCCACGTCGAGGGCGCGCTTGACGTACGGCTCGATGAGGCTCTTGCGCGCGGTCAGCCACTCCTTGTTCTCGCCGGCGCGGCCGCTCATGTGCATGAAGGCGAACTGGAACTGGTCGACGCCAAGCGCGACGAGCAGGCGCGCGAGGTCGGGCAGGTCGCGGTAGTTGGCCTTCGTGATCACCGAGTTGGTGATCACCCGCTGCTTGAGCTTCTTGAGGTTGCGCATCCCGGACACCGTCTGCATGAAGGCGCCGGGCGCACCGGTCAGGTAGTCGTGGATCTTCGCCGTCGAGCCGTGCAGCGAGGGCCCGAATTCGTTGACGCCGGCGTCGATGAGGCGCCTGCAGAAGTCCTCGTAGCAGAAGGTGCGGCCGTTGCTCTGCACCTGGATCAACGTGTAGCCGAGCGCGCGCGGTCTTCGCGATCTTGACGATCTGCTTGTGCAGGGTCGGCTCGCCGCCGGTGATGACCACGCCGACCGCGCCGCCGGCGCGGCCCTCCTCCAGCGAGCGGACCAGCTCGTCCTCGGGCTTCGCCGGCAGGCGCTCGCGCTTGTCGCCCTGCACGCAGAAGTGGCAGTAGTTGTTGCAGCGGAACCCGACCTTCAGGTCGACGCGATCGCTCATGACGCCTCCGCCCGGACCTTGTCGACGACCGCCTGCGCCGGCGTCAGGATGGGGCACAGCTCCTCCGAGGAGTAGTACACGCCCATCTGATACAGCCCGGCGCAGATCCTCTCGACCGAGCACTCCTTGCAGCGCGGCGCCTTGCCGTAGCTCCAGGAGCTCTTGTCCTGGCGCCTGCGCCCCTTCTCGTCGAGGAAGTAGATGTCGCGGCCCTCGTCGTTGATGAACTTGCGCGTCTCCGTCGAGAAGTGCCCGAAGTCGGACATGAAGCACAGCGGCACGCGCTCGACGCGGAACGACTTCCCGGCCTTTGTCAGCCAGGTCATCGCGCGGTGCAGCTCCACCTCGAAGGAGCGCAGCTTCGGCACGAACTGCGGGTTCAGCGACGCGGCGTTCATCAGCGGGTCGAGGTTGTTCCAGACGAAGTGGTGGAGGAGCGGGAAGCGCTCGCAGAGGAAGCGCGGCGTCAGCGAGAGGTGGTCCGCGTTGCGGGCGTTGATCACCGTGTTGACGTCCACCCGGACACCGAGCTTGCCCGCGTTCTCGAGGGCGCGCAGGATGTTGGGCAGGGAGTTCTTGTTCCCCGTGAGCTCGCCCTGTGTACGTCTTCAGCGATTTTGGGAATTTTCCGCACCTAAATTAGTTTGCGATTCCGGCGTCCGTGCCATATTATACGCATAACGCCGAGCCATCGTCTCCAGCCTGATCTTGGCCCGCCGATCCAACACCTCGTCTTCCCTGCCCGCATAGAAGTCATTTGGGCTTACGTTCTTTAACGCCTCGTGCGGCGTGTCGTTGTAGCTTTCACCCATTTTATCGATCGCCGCCTGCAGGTCCTCCGGCGTGCCGTGAACCCACAAGTTCACCTTCTCTTTTAGCGTTCGATTAAACCGCTCCACCTTGCCCTGCGTCTGCGGATGATACGGCGCCCCGAAGATATGCTTCACGCCGCGCGCCCGCAGGTATTTGGCCATCACTTCACCCGCGAATCCGGCTCCGTTGTCCGTCAGCAGTGTTGGCCGCGTCTCGATGACATGGCCTTCGCGTTGAGTAGCCTCCAATGCCATCTCCATCGCATCCGAGGCCGACTGACCACTCTCATCAGGCCGCACTGGGCACGCCAGCAACTTTCGCGAACGATCATCGATCACCGGGATTGCCTTGTAGTAGCCGAATTCCGGAATAAAGAAGCTCGTCGCGTCCGACGTTCCCCCCGTCTCTGGGCCGTTGTTAAGTTGAGTCATCCTGAGATCGGCGTTGTAGGCGCCGCTGCGCGTTCTAGCTTATCATAATGCTGCTGGGTGAACTCCCTGGGGGTTAGCTTCCCCAGAGAGCCGTGCGGCCGTTCTTCGTTGTAGTCGTTCCTCCAGTCTTCGATAATTTTTCGTGCCTCGTCGAGATTCTCGAACAGGTTTTCGTTCAAGCACTCTTCCCTGAACCTGCCATTGAAGCTCTCAATGAAGGCGTTCTCGTTGGGCTTGCCTGGCCGGATGAAGACGATCTTTACGCCGTTTGTGTGCCCCCAAGCGTCCACGGCCTTGCTGTCGAACTCGGTCCCATTGTCCACGGTAACCGAATCCGGCTTCCCACGTTTTTCAACGACCCTATCCAGGACGCGTACTACCCGCCGGCCTCCCAGCGAGGTGTCGACCTCGATGGCAGGGGATTCCCGCGAGAAATGATCCACGAGCGTTAGGTTCCGGAACTTCCGGCCCGACCGGAGCCTGTCCTGCACGAAGTCCATCGACAGGTACTGATTCGGCCTGGTTGCCGCGGGCATCGGAACCCTTGGCCCCACGAATTTCTTGCGCCGTCTGCGTCGTCGTAGAGCCAGCCCTTCTTTGCGGTTTAATCGAACGCTAAAAGAGAAGGTGAACTTGTGGGTTCACGGCACGCCGGAGGACCTGCAGGCGGCGATCGATAAAATGGGTGAAAGCTACAACGACACGCCGCACGAGGCGTTAAAGAACGTAAGCCCAAATGACTTCTATGCGGGCAGGGAAGACGAGGTGTTGGATCGGCGGGCCAAGATCAGGCTGGAGACGATGGCTCGGCGTTATGCGTATAACATGGTACGGACGCCGGAATCGCAAACTAATTTAGGTGCGGAAAATTCCCAAAATCGCTGAAGACGTACACTTTGGAGGAGCGGGAAGGCGAAGATACGGCGGATTTCGGAGCGTTTTTCTCTCGGGACGCCGACTTTCGCCCCGGTCTACGCGTGAACGACGCCGCGCCGACCGATTTTTACGCCGTCAGACAGTTTGTGCAACAGGCTCATTATAGGTAAGATACCGGAATCAGGAGGGCTCATAACTATGTCCGATAAGACGGTGCGCACGATCGGGATGAACACCTCCTACGACTGCCAGCAGAGCTGCGTGTTCTGCTCCGAATCGGACGCCAACGCGCTCTTGCGCGGGCATTTCCTGCCGCTCAAAGACGCGGTGCGCATCTTGCTCACGAAGCGCGAGCTCGGGGCCGATCGGCTGATGCTCGGAGGCGGCGGCGAACCGACGCTCCATCCCGACTTCGTAAAGATACTCCAGGCGGCTAAGCGCCTAGGGCTTAAGACCTGGGTCGTCTCCAACGGCCAGCGTTTCGCGGAGCCCTCGTTCGCCGCGCAGACCCTGCCGCTGCTCGATGAACTCGTGCTGTCTCTGCATGGCGACACCGCCAAGCTCCATGAGTCGCAAACGCGTCGGCGCGGCAGCTTCTTGAAGATCGTGGAGGCCTTTCGCCACGCGGCCGAGCTGCCGTCAGTCAACCGAACGGCGCTCGCGGTCGTCAGCCGCCTCAACTGGGAGCGCGTCGAGCAGATCGTGCGCTTCGGCCTGGAGCGGTGCCGGGCGCAGCAGGTCTGCCTGTCTAATCTGGCTCCGGAAGGCCGCGCGCAGCAAGCCTACAAAGACCTCGCGGTGCCGCTCGCCGCGTGGCGCGAGCGGCTGCCCGCGCTCAAGAGCCTGGCGCGGTCTCTGGGCGGCTCGCTGGCGACCCAGTTCGTGCCCTTGTGCTGCAGCGGCGGGGCCCTGGATTTCGACCTGCCGCCCTTTCATTGCATCTACATGATCAAGATCGACGGCAAGCCGGCTGTGGCCGACGAGACCGTGCTCCATGACGATCGCAAGCGCGTGAAAGCCCCGCTTTGCGGGGATTGTCGCAAGAACGGAGCCTGCGCCGGCGTCTACGAGCGCTATCTTGAGATTTTCGGGGCCTCGGAACTGGCCTTGATGCGATGAGAGGGACCGGCGTGCTGGTGCTGACCCTCGCCTACGACTGCCAGCAGAGCTGCGTGTTTTGTTCGGAAAACGAGGGGCTCGCCGGCCGACACCCGAGCCTAGGACTGGAAGAAACGCTGCGCATCCTGCTCGTCAAGCGCCGGGAAGGAGTCAAGACGGTCTTCATCGGAGGCGGCGGCGAGCCGACGCTTAATCTCCACTTCCCTAAGATCGTCGAGGCGGCCAAGAGGCTCGGCATGCGCCTTTGCGTGATATCCAACGGGCTGCGGTTTGCGGACGCCGCGTTCGCCGGCCGGGTCCTGCCGTGGATCGACGAGATCGTGTTCTCGCTGCACGGCGACACGGCCGACGTCCATGAGCGCGTGACCGGGACGCCCGGAAGCTTCACTCGCGTGGCGGCCGCGTTTCGCAACGCCGCAGCCGGGGCGCGCGCTCTCGCGTCGATGACCGTCGCCACGCGCCTGAACTGGGATCAGATCGACCGGATCGTCTGCCGGAGTCTGGGTGAAAGCGGAGCTCGAACCTGTTATCTGAGCAGCCTGTCCCCGGAAGGCCGGGCTGGCGAGAAGTATGAGGAGCTTGTCGTGCCGCTCGCCGAATGGCGCAGACGCTTGCCTTCGCTGGCGGCGCTCGCCGCGTCGTTGGGCGGCGTTTTGAAAACCCGCCTGTTGCCGCGCTGCGTGCTGGGCGATCCGCGGATGGACTTTTCCATCCCAGCGGCCCATGTCGTCTACCGAAGCCTGGTCAACGGGCGGTCGGAGTTGGTCGACTGTCTGGAACTGGAGACGCACGACCAGAAAGGCCAGGTCAAGACCGCGCGCTGCGCCGACTGCCCGCACGCGGCGGCGTGTTCCGGGATGTTCGCGCGCTACGTAGAGGCCTTCGGGGACGCCGATCTCGGGATCGTCGCAGCCTGAGCGGGGCCGGCCGGCTCCTCGATTGGTAGAATTGCCTCATGGAACGCCGTAAGGCTGCACGTCACCAGCGGGTGCAAGTCCCGTCCGGGCAGGCGTCGGAGCGCCCGGTAGCAGACCCCGGTTTCGACGAGAGATCGTCGGGGCTGAGTGGGGTGTCGAAAGCCTCCTTAGGGAGGGAGCGAGTTCGCGGGCCGCAACATCAGGTGAATCCTGCCGCCTCGTCATATTTACAATGCGGGAGCCGAGCCGAGCATGTCGCGGCGAAGGCCAAGTCCACGGTGCGACGATCCGAGTCCGCAACCGCCGTGGGTCCTGCCGGGGTAGAGGGATCGTGTCCTTCCGGCAAGCGCGCGTATCTCCGACGAGGCCGGGGAGCCCACTCTCGGCAAGTCTGCGCGCGCGGATGACGTGAGGAC
>Ga0154316_120_pt1 | contig 23379 bp, 21 predicted proteins | sample RifGroA2_FD_105610 | JGI IMG/M metagenome (GOLD analysis project Ga0154316, IMG submission 105610) | Elusimicrobia bacterium GWA2_66_18
GTACGCGATCTCCCCGCCGGTCGCCCGCCACAGCTTCAGCAGGTTGTGCGTCGTGCAGATCAGCGACCACTCACCCTGGACTTTGGCCAACCCTCTGAGCAAGAACTGCCGAAACCCGCGCCCCTGTTTGATCTGCCCGAACACCGGCTCCACGATCGCCTTGCGCCGCGCGTAAATCGCCCGCCCTCGCTTCGTCGACAGCTTGCGCGCCATCAACTCCTTGGCCGACAGCCCGCCCGGGATTCGCCCTCGTGGCGCTGCCGGCGCGACTTCTCCGTGCTTGCGCCGGCCCGTCGCCACGAACGTCTCCGTGCCCAACTCTTAGATCGCCTCGACGTTGTCGCCGCTGAAATACCCCGCGTCCATGCTCGCCTTCTTCGGCGCTCGCCCCATGTTCGCCTTCACCTTCCCCATCATCGGCGCCGCCTGCTGGCTGTCGTTGGTCTGCTGCGCCACCTCCGCCGCCAAAATAATCTGCGCCTTGCTGTCCACCGCCGCCTGGCAGTTGTAGCCTTGCAGGAAGCTTCCCTTCTCGCTCGAACTCGGCATGATCCGGCTCTCCGGATCGGTGAAATTCTCCTGCGCCGCCGCCTTCGCCTTGCGGATCAACTCCAACCGCCCTTCCCGCGTCGCCAGTTCCTCCGGCAACTCGTTGCCGCGCTTGTTCGGACCGTACTCGGCGTCTTCCACCTGGTCGATTTCTTCCGCACGCCTCAGCATCTCGTCCACCTGCGCCTGCAACTCCGCCTCTGTCTTCTTCATCCGCCCGTAGCTCATCGCACGGTGCTTCGACGCGTTGGCCTTAATCTTCGTGCCGTCCAGCGATACGTGCCCCATCTTCACCAACCCCGCCTCCCGGCACAACTCCAGCACCTGCAAGAACATCCCCCGCAGCGCCTCAAGGTGCCGCCGCCGAAACTTCGCAATTGTCCGGAAGTCCGGCGTGTTGTTGGCCGCAAGATACCGCAGCGCCACGTCCTGCACGCAACCACGCTCGATCACCCGGCTCGACGGCATCCCAACGCAATACGCGTACAGCAGCACCTTCGTCATCATTCCAGGGTGATACGGCGGCTGACCGCGCTCCTCACGCGCATACTCGCGCAGGATCGCGTCCAAATCCAACCCCTCCACGACCTCCGCCACGAAGTGCGCCAGGTGCTTGGGCGGTAGCCACTCGCGCAGCGACGGCGGCATCAAGAACAGCTGCTCGGGATCGTAGGGACGGTAGGTTTTCATTCTCTCCTCGGACGCCGGAGAGAATTCTACCGATTACAGACGGTGATTATGGAGATGGGCTCCTAGAGCGCCAGGCGCTCGGAGGATCAGGCGGCGGGGAGGGACGTTCCCAAAGGCGGCAGCCGGCCTTCGAGCCTCAGCCTCGTGATCGTCAGCACCAGGCGGATGAAGTCGGCCTTCTCCTTGCGGGCGCCGGCCATCTGTCCCTTGTGCACCATCCCCATGAACATGCCGGGAACGTCCTGGCCGCGGTGGTAGAACCGCTCCAGCACCGCCCAGCCGTCGGGTCCGAGATCCTTGAGCACGAGGCCGAGGGTTCCCTTGCCGATCGGGATGGGCTGCTTCTTCTGCGCCTTGCCTGCTTTGTCCCAGTCATCTCGCGAGGGGGTGCGTTCGTCCAACTGGATGAGCATCGCCCAGGCGCCCGGGCCGGCCGACATCACGTAGACGCTGAAATGGCCCTCGTGGTCCTTGACGAACCAGCCTCCTTTACGGAGAACCTTGCGCAGCCCGAAGGCGCGGTCCGAGCCGGGGAATGTCTCGACGCTCGAATCGATCGACCCGAACCTGTCGTTTCTGGAAATCTCGTCATACACGGTCTTATCATCGCTTCCGATCTTTTCGCCGAGCGGAAAACCCTCGGGCCGCCTGCCCGCCTGCATGGACATCGCGTAGAAAATATCCTCGCCCGTGACGCCGCTTTCCTTGCGGAACATCACGGCCACGTCCGAGCCGACCACCGCTCCCGGTTTCTCCCCCACCGCCTCGATGAACCGGTCCGTATCCTCCAGGGAGACCGCGACGAAGGCGTCGGTTTGCCGGCCGGTTTCTTGAACGATCGCCGTCGACAGGGCGCCGGGGATACGCCCCTCGACCGCGCGCTGCATGAAATCGAGCACGTCGACGAGATACGAGGTCCCGTTCTCCTTCGGGGAAAGCCTCCATCCTCTGGCGCCCGCGATGGCGAGGAGATCCTTGTTGGTGAACACCGGGGAGGTTCCCGCATTTTTCAAAGCCCGGCTGATCTCGGCCCAGTCCAGGTTCTGGCTCGAACGTCCCGGCATGGAGAACCCCTGTTCGTCCAGTATGCGCCGAAAGGCCTTGAGGGCGATCTCTGCTTTGGAGGGCGGATGTGCCGCCGCTGGGACCGCCTGCGCCCGGCACTCGCCCGGACGCGCCGCGCAAGCCAGCGTCCACAGCGCGGCCGCAAGCAGCGCCCTTCCGTTCCCGCCCTGGTTCCTCATCGCTCGCCTCCGTTGCGGCCCTGCGGCCCGATGCCGCCCGCCGACGATTAAGGATACCTTACGCCATCCGATTGCGCATGAGCCATCCGGCCCTCAAGGGATGGGTCCTCCGGACCATTCCCGTCTAGCGTCCGCCGGGGGGCAGGTCCAGCTTGATGTGGAGATCCTTGAGTTGGAGGTCCTTGACCGGGCCGGGCGCCTCGGAGAGAGGGTCCGTGCCCTTCTGGGTCTTGGGGAAGGCGATGACCTCCCGGATGGAGTCCTCGCCGCAGAGGAGCGCGCAGAGGCGATCGAGGCCCAGGCCGAAGCCGCCGTGGGGAGGCGCGCCGAAATCCAGGGCGGAGAGGATCAGCCCGAAGAGGCGCTCCTGCTCGGCCGCGTCGAAGCCCATCAGCCCGAAGATCTTCCTTTGGAGGTCGCCGCGGTGGTTGCGCATGGAGCCGGAGGCGAGCTCGACGCCGTTTAAGACCAGGTCGTACTGGCGGCTCCGCACGGACCCCGGGTCGCTGTCGAGCTTGGCGATTTCTTCTTCCAGGGGCGCGGTGAAGGGATTGTGGGCGAAGGTCCAGCGCTTCTCCTCGCTCTCCCACTCGAGGAGCGGAAAGCGCGTGATCCAGCAGAAATGCCAGGGCGTGGAGGGTTGAGGCTTCGTCTTGGCTATGAGTTCCTTGCGGATGGCGCCCAGAGTGAGCGAGGCGGGGAGTTCCTTGTCGGCGGCGAAGAAGGTGTACCAGCCGGGCTTGGCCCCGGTGCGCGACAAGAGTCCTTGGATCTCGGAGGGCGACAAGAACTTGGCGATGGGGCATTCGGGACCGTTCTCGGTCCATTTGATCCAGGCCAGGCCCTTGGCGCCGTGGGTCTTGGCCAGGTCGGTGAGCGTGTCGATCTCGGCGCGCGAATACGCCGCCTCGCAGGAGACCGCCCTCACCACGCCGCCGCCGCGGACGGCCTCGCCGAAGACCTTGAACCGGGCGTCCCTGAAAAGATCGGTAAGCTCCACGATCTCCAAGCCGTAGCGCTGATCGGGCTTGTCGGAGCCGAAGCGGCTCATGGCGTCGGCGTAGTCGAGGCGCGCGAAAGGGGTCGCCAGGTCCAAGCCGAGCGCTTCCTTGAAGATCGCCTTCATCATGCGCTCGGCGGCGGCGTGGACGTCGGCCTCGGTCACGAAGCTCATCTCGACGTCGATCTGAGTGTGCTCGGGCTGGCGGTCGGCGCGCAGGTCCTCGTCGCGAAAGGCGCGGGCCAGCTGCATGTACCTCTCGACGCCGCCGGCCATGAGAATCTGCTTGAAGATCTGAGGCGACTGGGGCAGGGCATAGAAGGCTCCGGGGTTGAGGCGCGAGGGCACGAGGAAGTCGCGGGCCCCCTCGGGCGTCGCCTTGGTGAGAATGGGCGTTTCGATTTCGAGGAAGCCATCGCCGGAGAGCGCGTTGCGCGCGGCCATCGCGACCGTGTGCCGGAGCGTGAGGTTGTGGAGCATCCTGCGGCGGCGCAGATCGAGGAAGCGGTACTTCAGCCGCGTCTCCTCGCCGGCGGTCGAGCGCTCGTCCACCTCGAAGGGCAGGGCCTTGCAGGTGTTGAGGATCCGGACCTCGTCTGCCGAAACCTCGATCTCGCCCGTTGCCATCTTGGGATTCTCGGCGCCCTGCGGGCGGCGTCCCACCACGCCCTTGATGGAGACGACCCATTCGCCGCCCAGCTTGCCCGTGGCCAGGAAGGCTTCGGCCTTCTCGGGGCGGACGACGACCTGGACGAGGCCCGTGCGGTCGCGAAGATCCAGGAAGAAGACGCCGCCGTGGTCGCGGCGGGAGTGGACCCAGCCGGCCAGGCGTACGGACTGGCCGACGGCGGATGCGTTCAGCGCGCCGGCGCAGTGGGTGCGGATGGGGTGGTCCAGGAGGTCGCTCATCTGGGATGATCGTAGCTTTCCGGCGGGCGGAGCTTCAAGGCGCGGCCGCCGGGGCGTGGAAGCGCAGCAACGAGGGCGAGAGATTGAGGGCGCCGAAACGATCCAGGGCCCGGCGGGCCGCGTCGGAGACCTCGGCCGAGGCGGGCTTGGGGCGGCCCCAATTCGTGTCGACGGGATAGAGGTCCACGGTCCGCACGCCGTCCTTGGCCAGCGTCGCGCGGACGATCACGCTGGGACTCGTCGACGGGGTCGGCGAGACGAACAGGAAGTTGCCCAGGCTATAGAAGATGGGCTTGCCCTTGTAGAGTTCCACGCCTTGGAGCACGTGAGGATGATGACCTAGAAAGAGGTCCGCGCCGGCATCGACGGCGGCATGCGCGACCGATTTTTGTATGTCGTTGGGATCCTCCGCGAGTTCCGTGCCCCCGTGAAAGCTGACGACCAAGACATCGCAGGCTTTCTTGGCCTTGGCCACGACGGCTTTGATTCGGTTGAAATCGCTGTAGAACACACCCGGCTTCTTGGCTCGGGCCCAGCCTTGCTCCGGATGGGTGCTGGTCATCCCCAGGATTCCCACGGTGAGGCCCTCGAACTCGATGAGGCGGACCTTCTCGGCCGCGGCGCGGTCGCGCCCGCCCCCCACGGTTTGCCAGCCGCCGTCGGCCAGGGCCTGGAGCGTGTCGAGGAAGCCCTCCTGACCGTAGTCCCAAACGTGGTTGTTGGCGATGTTGAGGATCGTGAAGCCCGCGGCCTTGACGATGCCGAGGAGCTTGGGGGCGGCGCGGAAGTTCCAGGTCTTGGGCGTCTTCGTGCCGCGCGTGGTGATCGGCGTCTCCAGGTTGCCGAAGACGATGTCAGCGTCGAGGAGGACCTTGACCTCCTGGGAGGGAGCGGAGGCGTCCCTCTTCGCGACGGCCGCGACGGGTCCGTCGAGTCGGATGTCGCCGACGGCGCTGAGGGTGGCCGTCGTTTCGGGCGCGGCGGCGACCGCGGCGCAGACGCCGAGGAGGAGGGCTAGAACTTCCACGAAGACAGGGCCTGGAGGTGAGCGTGGTCGGTGTTGTCGATGCGCAAGGGCGTGATCGAAACGTTCCCGTGGGAGACCGTGCCGACGTCCGTGCCCGGTTCGTCGACGCCGGTGACCTGGCGGCCTGCCAGCCAGAAGTATTCCAGGCCCCGCGGGTCGGAGCGGCGCGTGATGTCCGTGCCATAGATGCGGCGTCCGAGCTTGGCCACGGCCGTGGTCTTGTAGCCGCCCTTGGGCGGGACCGGGAAGTTCACGTTGAGGCAGACGCCCAGGGGCAGGCCGCGACGCAGGACCTGGCGCGCCACGCGTTGCGCGACGGTGCCGGCGGGTCCGTAGTCGTCGGCGTCGGCGTCGAGGGAGAAGGAGATCGCGGGGATGCGCAAGAGAGTGGCTTCCATCGCGGCCGCGACTGTCCCGGAGTAAATCACGTCTTCTCCCAGATTGTATCCCCGGTTGATGCCGGAGACCATAAGGTCCACCTTTCCCTTCAGGATCTCGAGGATGCCGAAACGCGCGCAGTCGGCGGGGCTTCCGTTGAGGGTGTAGACGTCGTCCTTGATCTTTCGGATTCGGATGGGTTTGTGGAGCGTCAAGGAGTGGCTGTCGGCCGAGCGCTCGTGTTCGGGGACCGAGACCGTGACGCGGCCCAGGCGCCGCATGGCGCCGATGAGCGCGGGCAAGCCCGGGCCCTGGATCCCGTCGTCGTTGCAGACTAATATCCGTGGTCGTTTCATGCGCGGGAGAGCTTCTCGAGTTCCAAAACAAATTTCCCCGTCGTCTTCTCGGCGGAGGGCAGATCCAGCCTTTCGCAGGCCTCGGCCATCTTCGCCCGCTTGATCGCGGCTCCGGATGATTTTAGCAAATCGGCCAGGAGCGCGCCGAGACGCCCCCCGAGTTCGTCCTCCCGCAGGCGCACGGCCGCCCCGGACTTCTCGAACACCCGGGCGTTGGCATCCTGATGGTCGGCCGCGGCGTGAGGATAGGGTATGAGCAGGGCGGGCTTGCGTTGAGCGTGCAGTTCCGCCAGGGTGCTCGCTCCCGAGCGGCAGACCACGAGATCGGCCGCGGCGTAGGCCGCTCCCATGTCATCGAGGTACTCGCGGACGTCGGCCGAGAGGCCGGCGGCGCGGTAGGCGGCGCGGACCTCGTCGGCCTTGCTCCTGCCGGCCAGGTGGAGGACCTGGAGGGCGGGCAAAGACAGATCCCTGAGCGCGGCGGGAAGGTTCTCGTTGATCCCCTTGGCTCCTTGGCTTCCGCCGAAGGCGAGCAGCGTCGGGCGCGCGGCGTCCAGGCCCAGAGCGCGTCGCGCCTCGCCCGGTTCGCGGCGCGTCCAGAGCGCGGGGCGCACGGGCGTGCCGACCACGGTTCCCAGGCCGTCGCGGGGAGGCAGGCCCCAGAATATCTTGGCGCCGAGTCCGGCCGCCGTTCTGTTGGCCAAGCCGAGGATGGCGTTCGACTCGTGCGCGGCGCTCGGTACGCCGAGACGCCAGGCCGCGCAGGCGAGAGGGGCGGTGAGGTAGCCGCCCATGCCCAGGACCAGGTCGGGGCGGAAGGCCTTGAGCGCGCGTGACAGCAGCAGCACGCCGCCGGCCAGCTTCCAGGCGAAGGCGAACAGTTCCGGACCCGGGCGGCGCGGCAGGCCGCGAAGGTCCACGGGCAGGGCCGCCACCCCCTCGGTCTCAAGCAGGGGCAAGGCGGCGTCCGCCTCGCGCACGACCATCAGCGGCTCCCAACCCCGAGCCTTCAGGGCCTGGGCGACGGCCATGCCCGGGTAGAAGTGTCCGCCCGTGCCGCCGGCCGCGACGATCACTCGTCTCAATGGAGCGGTTCCGCGAGACCCTGGCGGGAGATGTTGAGCAGGATGCCGACGCCGATCAGGGTGCTCAGCAAAGACGAGCCGCCGAAGGAGAAGAAGGGCAGGGGGATGCCTTTGGTCGGCAGGAGGCCCAGTGACATGGCCATATTGAAGAAGGCCTGCAGGCAGATCGTGAAGGTGACGCCGCAGGCGAGCAGGGACCCGAAGAGATTTGGGGCGCGTCTCGCCGCCCGCACGCCGCGGACTAGGAGCGTTGCGAACAGGCCCAGGATCGCCAGGGCCCCGATGAGGCCCAGTTCCTCGCAGACTACGGGGAAGATGAAGTCCGTGTGGGGCGTGGGAAGATACATGAGCTTGAGCTGGGAGGCGCCGAAGCCCTTGCCGGCCCAGCCGCCGGAGCCGACGGCGAGCAGAGACTGCGACAGCTGGTAGCCCACGCCGCGGATGTTCTCGAAGGGCGCCAGGAAGCTGAGCACGCGCGCGCGGCGATAGGGATACTTCAATAGTTCATAGCACACGATCGGCGAGGCGGCTAGGCCGGCGGCGAGGATCCACTGGACCTTGGCGCCCGCCACGAAGAGGAGGAGTCCGGCCACGGTGAACATGAGCATGGGCGTGCCCAGATCCGGCTCCAAGCCGATGAGAACGAGGAGCACGCCCACCACCCCCAGCGGGATGATCAGGCCGTGGACCGGGGAGGCCAGCTTGCTGTGCTTGCGGTCCAGATACGAGGCCAGGAAGAGGATCGAGGAGAGCTTGGCGAACTCTGCGGGCTGCAGGCCGATGGGGCCCAGACGGATCCAGCGGCGCACGCCCGCGATCTTGGGCCCGAAGAGCGCGGCGGCGAGCAGAAGGCAGGTGACGACGAAAATCGGGAAGAGCCACTCGCGCAGGCGGTTGTAGTCGGTGCGCGCGGCGGCCGCCATGCCGGCGAGCGAGATCGCCGCCCAGAGGATCTGGCGGTGGAAGAAATAGAGCGGGCGGCCCAGGTTCTGCTCGGCCCAGATGACGCTGGCCGAGTAGACCATGACCACGCCGAGGACGAGCAGAGTGAGCGTTGCGCCGAGCAGGAGGCAATCGATCGGCGCCTGGCGGCGCGGGGGCGGCCTCACATGGTCCCCCCCGCAGCCTTGACCAGCGCCTTGAAGCGCCGTCCCCGGTCCCCGAAATCGGCGAACTGGTCGAAGGAGGCGCAGGCGGGCGAGAGAAGGAGGACGTCCCCCTTCTCGGCGATCTGGAGGGCGGTCGTCACCGCGGTGGCGAGGTCTCCGCAGGGGAAGACGTGCGCCGCGCCGGAGAGGTCACCCTCGATGCGTCGCGCGGCCGAGCCGATGGTGAATACTCCTTTGACGGTCTTTTCGAGCCAGGGTTTGAGCGGGGCGTAGGACGCACCCTTATGCAGGCCGCCCAGGATCAGCAGCAGGCGCCGGCCCCGGGGCTCGAAGGCCTTGAGCGCGACGAGCGTCGAGTCCACGTTGGTCGCCTTGGAATCGTTGAAGCAGGCGACGCCGCGCGTCGTGCCGCAGGGCTCGATGCGGTGCTCGACGCCTTTGAAAGCCTTGAAGGCATTCTGCACGGAGGCGGGCTGGAGTCCGCGCGAGAAGGCGAGAAGGCCCGCGGCCATGGCGTTTTCCAGGTTGTGGCGTCCGGGGAGCTTGGGCGGCGCCAGCACGGCGGTCTTCTTCCAGCCGGGCAGGCGAAAGTGGAGGCGTCCCCCCTCCTCCCAGGAATGAACGTGAGGAGCCTTCGCGCCGAAGTACAGGCGAGTCGAAGGGCACGCGCGTGAGAGCTTATAGACGATGGGGTCGTCGGCGTTGAACACGCAGGCGTCCCCGGGGCCTTGCTCCCGGAAGATTCTCTCCTTCGCGGCGAGATAGGCATCCATCGAGCCGTGATGGTCGAGATGGTCCGCCGTGACGTTCAGGATGGCCGCCGCGCGGGGCTCGAAATGTCGGCTGTCCTCGAGTTGATAGCTGGAGCACTCGACGATCAGCACGTCTTTGAGTTTAGACGCTGGGGCCACGGAGGAGATGGGCATGCCGATGTTCCCGCCCAGGATCGTCTTGCGGCCTCGCGGAAGGCCCGCCTTGAAGATATCGTGGGTCAGGGCCGTGGTCGTGGATTTGCCGTTGGTTCCGGTGATCGCGACCACGGTCTTGGCCTTCGAGTACGCCAAGGCGATTTCCAACTCGCTGAAGACGGGTATCTTCTTCTCGGCGAGCCGACGCAAGATGTCCAGGTCCGGTTTGAGGCCGGGGCTTTTCACCACGAAGGCGCATTTAAGGAGACGATCGCTGTGCCCGTTCCATTCCCATTTCATGGCCTTGGGCAGTCCTTTGAGGGACTTTTTGAGATCCGCGCGCGAGCGCGAATCCGAGCCCAAGACCTTGAATCCTTTTTTGGCCAGGAGCTTGGCGACGGACAGGCCGGAACGGCCCAGACCAAGGACGCCCGCGAGCGAGCCTCGGCGCGCCGACTGCGGGTCGAATCCGTGAAAATCATTCATGATTTCTCTATGCTAGCGTATCTTCAGCGACGCCAGAGCGGTCAGCATGAGCACGATGCTCACGATCCAGAAGCGGACCGTGACCTTGGGCTCGGCCACGCCGCCCAGCTCGAAGTGGTGGTGGATGGGGGCCATGCGGAAGACGCGCTTGCCCCGCCGCAGCTTGTAGGAGGCCATCTGGAGGATGACGGAGAGGGTCTCCAGGACGAAGACGCCGCCCACGATGGGCAGCAGGAGCTCCTGCTTGACGCAGAGGGCCACCGTCGCGATGATTCCGCCCAGGAAGAGCGAGCCGGTGTCTCCCATGAAGATCTGCGCGGGATAGGCGTTGAACCAGAGGAAGCCCAGGCATGCGCCGATGAGGCCCGCCAGGTAGACCGCGATCTCGCCGGCGCCCTCGACGTGGACGATGCGCAGATAATAGGAGAACTTCACGTTGCCGGCGACGTAGGCGAGCACGGCGTAGGCCAGGGCGCAGAAGATGACCGAGCCCGCCGCCAGCCCGTCCAGCCCGTCGGTGAGGTTGACGGCGTTGGAGGAGCCCACGACCATGAGGGTCGCCATGACGAAGTAGAGCGCGCCGAGCTCCACGAAGAGCTCCTTGCCGTAGGGCACGTTCACGGCGGTGGCGAAGGAGGCGTCGGGCGGGCGCACGGCCAGATAGGAGGCGACGGCCAGGCCCACGGCGACCTGGACGAGGAACTTCACGCGGGAGGGGGCGCCCTTGGCGTCCTTCTTGACGAGCTTCAGGTAGTCGTCCCAGAAGCCGATGGCCGTCAGGCAGATGGTCACGGCGAGGAGAAGCCAGGTGAATCGGTTGTCCGAGCGCATCCAGAGGACGGTGGAGAGGGACACGGACAGGAAGATGAGCGCGCCGCCCATCGTGGGCGTGCCCTGCTTGGAGAGGTGCGACTGAGGGCCGTCCGTGCGCTGGATCTGGCCGACCTTCTTCCTGCGCAGGGCGGAGATCAAGCCGGGCCCCAGGAGGAGCGAGGCGGCCAGCGCCGTCAGAGCGGCGCCGCCGGCCCGGAAGGTGATGTACTGGAAGAGGTTCAGGGGGCGGAAGACGTCGCGCAGTTGAGCGAGGTGGTAGAGCATCAGAGCTCCTTGGCCAGGTCTTCGAGCCTCATGGCCCGGGACCCCTTGAACAGGACCGCGTCCCGTGCTGCCAGCTTTCCTTTGAGCGCGGGGGTGAAATCCTTCGCGGCGGGAGCGTGAGAGACGGGGAAGCGGGGCTTGGCCGCGAGCAGGGCCGCCTGAGCTGCGCGCATCTCGGGGCCGACGAGGTAGACCGCCTTCAGGTCCAGGCCGGCCAGCCGCTCGCCGAGTTCCCGGTGGAAGCGGGGCGAGTCGGGTCCGAGTTCCTTCATGTCGCCCAGGACCAGGGTCTTGGCGAGGGACTTGAATTCCTCGATGAAGGCCTCGAGCGAGGCGCGCATGGAGGCCGGGTTGGCGTTGTATGCGTCCATCACCAACTTGGCCCCGCTCGAGTGCGGCAGGAGTTCCTGGCGCATCATCCCCGGGGCGTGGGACTCGAGGCCGCGGCGGATGGTGTCCGGGTCGATGCCCAGGGCCCAGGCCGCGGCCGCGGCCGCGGCCGCGTTGTAGCGGCTGTAGACGCCGAAGCTCTTGAGCGAGACCTTGATGCGGTGGCGGTCGATGATGAGGCCGTCCTTGCCGTCGAAGCGCACGCGGCAGTGCGATCCGGCTCCGTAGGTCACAGCGCGCGCGCCCAGGCGCGGCTCGAGCGCGGCCAGCCAGGGGTCGTCGGCGTTGATGACGGCCGCGCCGTCCGCGGGCAGCGCCTCGACCAGTTCCGAGTTGGTCTGGAAGGTGGTCTCGACGGCGCCGAAGGTCTCCAGGTGGTCGGGGCCGATGTTGGTGAGCACTCCGATGGTGGGCTCGGCCACGCGGGAGAGATCCGCAATCTCGCCCTTACGGCAGGCGGCTAGCTCGAAGATGCCGTAGCGGTGCTCGGACTCCAGTTCCAGCAGGGAGAGGGGCACGCCGATCTCGTTGTTCCAGTTGCCCGGGTTGGCGCAGGTCGGGCCCACCAGCGAGCAGATGGAGTGGAGCATCTCCTTGGTCGTGGTCTTGCCGTTGGAGCCGGCGACCCCGACGATCGGGATCTCGAAGCGGCGGCGGTGCCGGCGCGCCAGGGCCTGGAGGGCCTTAAGGGTGTCCGGCACGAGGACCAGATGCGCGGGGCAGGGAGCGTCGACGCCGAGCCGGTCGTCCGCGACGATCCAGCCCGAGACCTTCGTCGCCAAGGCCTTGTCGAGCAGGCGGTGCGCGTCCACTCGCTCGCCGACCAGGGCCCAGAAAGCCTGGCCTTCCTTGAGGGCGCGGGTGTCCGTCGAGAGCGCGTCCACTCGGTCGGACGCTTCTCCCCGGGCCAATCGGCCGCCCGCCGCGCGGGCCAGCTCTCCCCAAGTCAGGTCGAGTCTCATCTCTTCAGTGCCCGCAGCGCGGCGCGCGCCGCTTGGCGGTCGTCGAAAGGCACGGTCCGGTCGCGCAGGATCTGGCAGTCCTCGTGGCCCTTGCCGGCGATGAGCACGACGTCTCCTGGGCCGGCCTGCGAGATCGCGCAGGCGATGGCTTCCTCGCGGTCCGGGACCATCTTATAATTTTGAAGCCCTGCGGCGCGAATCCCGGCCGCGATGTCGGCGAGGATGGCCGCCGGGTCCTCGGAGCGCGGGTTGTCGCTTGTCAGGATGACCAGTTCGCTGCCGCCGCAGGCGGCAAGGCCCATCGGGCCTCTCTTCGATCTATCTCGGTCCCCCCCGCAGCCGAACACCGTGAGGAGGCGGCGGTGGGGGAGGGTCTTGAGGAGGCGGAGCACGCTCTCGAGAGCGCTCGCGGTGTGCGCGTAATCGACGAACACGTGGAAGTCCTGCCCTTCGTCGAGGGATTCGAGACGGCCCGGAACGCCGGCCAGGGCGGCGAGGCCGTGGAGCACCCGCCCCGCGGGCAGCTCCAGCCCCAGCAGGACCGCGGCGGCGGCCAGGGCGTTGGAGATATTGTGCGCGCCGGGAAGGCGCACCGCGCCTTCCCAGCGCGCGCCTCTCCAGTTCAGTTCGAAAGCCGTGCCGTTCAAGTCGGCCCGCAGGATTCTGGCGCGGAGGTCCGTGGCTGCCGGAGTCAAGCCGAAACGCACGATGTCGCACCCGATGGCGCGTCGCTCGAGCGAGCGAGCGCGGGGGTCGTCGGCGTTGAGAGCGGCGACCTTCAGCGGCTTGCGGTTGTCGGCTCGCGCGAGGAGGTCGAAGAGGCGAGCCTTGGCCTCGAAATACGAGTCGGCGGTTCTATGGAAGTCCAGGTGATCGCCGGCGAGGTTGAGAAAGACCGCGGCGTCGAAGTCCACGGCCTCCACGCGCGCCAACGCCAGGGCGTGCGAGGAGATTTCCAAGAGCGCGTGGGTCGCTCCGCCGTCGCGGAAACGCGCCAGCAGGCGCGTGAGCTCGAGGGAGACGGGCGTCGTGTTGACGGCCTTGGCCAAGCGCGCACCGGCTAGGCGGTAGTCGATGGTCCCCGTGACCGCGGGCGTGCCGCCGCAGGCCGAGACGGCCGACTCCAGAAAATAGGTCGTCGTGGTCTTTCCGTTCGTTCCGGTGACGCCGACGACGGCCATGGAGCCCGAGGGGTGCCCGAAGAAGGCGTCGGAGCAGCGCGCCATGGCCTCGTAGACGCTGCCGACCTGGACCCAGGTTCCAGGCAGGGTGGCCGGAGGAGGCGGCGGCGAAAGCTCGCTGACCACGGCCACGGCTCCCTTGGCCAGCGCCTCGCGGGCGTGGCGGTTGCCGTCGGTCTTCGAGCCGGGGACGGCGAAGAACAGATCGCCGGGCGCGACCTGCCTGGAGTCGTGGCTGAGACCGGAGATGAGGATATCGATGGGACCGTTCTCCCTCAGGGGAGGACAGGCGCGCAGGAGTTCGGCCAGAGTCATCAGGAGTGTGTCCGAGTCATAGCGCACCTAGCGCCGAGCGGAGCGCGGCAGGAGCGCCAGGACGTCCGCGGGCATGTCCGGCGTCACCGTTTCCAGCGCCAGCAGGCGGCGTCCGAGCGCGGCGAAGATGGGCGCGGCGGTCTGGCCGCCGTAGTAGGCCCCGTGCGGCTCGTGCAGGACCACGAGGACGGTCCAGCGGGGCGCCGAGGCGGGAAGGAAGCCCACGAAGGAGGCCACGTAGGCCGAAGTCGAGTATTTGTGCGTGAGAGGGTCGATCTTGCGGGCCGTGCCGGTCTTGCCCGCGACGCGGTAGCCTGAGATGCGCGCGCCGGCCGCCGTACCCCGCTCCACGACGCCCTCCAGTATCGCGGTGATCTCCCGCACAGCGCCTTCCGAGCCGATGCGGCGCACCCTGGCACCGGGTTTGCCGTCATAGAGGAGCCTCGGCTCCATGAGCGTGCCGCCGTTGGCCAAGGCCGAGTAGGCGCCGATGACCTGGAGGGGGCTGACGGCCAGACCGTAGCCGTAGGAGCAGGCGGCCAGCCCGACCTTGGTCAGGTCAGAGAGGGGTTTGAGCTCGCCTGCGGTCTCGCCGGGGAGGGCCACGCCGGTCTTGACGCCGAAGCCGAGCGCGCGGCTCATCCGGTAGAAGCGGGAGGGCCCGACACGCTCGACCACCTTGGCGATGCCGATGTTCGAGGAGCGCTCGAGGATCTGGGACAGAGTCATGAGCCCCTGCCCCTCGTGGTCCGTGATCGCGACGCCCGGGACGACCTGCCACTTGCCATTCTCTCCATCGAAAGCGTCGTCCGGCTTGACGAGGCCCTCGTCCACGGCGGCGAGCGCGGTGACGACCTTGAAGGTGGATCCCGGCTCGTAGGCGTCCTGCACGAGCGGGTTCTTGAGCGGGCTGGTCGGCCAGGAGGCCATGGCCAGGATCTCTCCGGTCTGCGGATCCTGAACGGCGAGATAGCCGCTCTTGAAGGAGTGTTTCTCGGCGCCCTCGCGCAAGGCTTCTTCCGCGAGGTACTGGACGTTGCGGTCGAGGGTCAAGCGGATCGGGTCTGGCATGCGTCCGTCGTCCGCCACGCTCTTATAGATGGCGTGCCCCGCGCCGTCTCGCATGAGCGCGAAGCGGCGGGATGCCCCGCGCAGGCGCTTGTCAAGCGTGAGCTCGGCGCCGGCCAGGCCCCTCCCCTCGGTGCCGACGAGGCCCAGGACTCCGCGCGCCAGGTCGCCGTTGGGATAGACGCGCTCCTGGATGGGGGCGATGCCCACGCCTTCCACCTCGGCCCGCTTGAGGGCCTCGACTTCCGCGGCGTCCATCTTGGTTTTGAGCCAGGCGAAGCGGCCGGCGCTACGCGTTTTGCGGGAGATCTCCGAGGCGGGCACGCGCAGGACTGGAGCCAGGCGCACGCCGAAGGCGTCGGCGTCCTTGACCATCGCCTTGTCCACGAAGCAGGACCAAGAGGGCACGGAGCGCGCCAGGACGCGGCCGGCGCGGTCTAGGATGTCGGCGCGGGGCGCGGCTTCCTCCGCCACGCGCGCGAACTCGCCGGCGGCGCGTGACTCCAGGGCGGAGCGGCGCACGACCTGGAGGTGGCCGAGGCGCAGGCCGAGAGGCAGGGCCGGCATCAGGCACAAAGAGGCGGCGACGGTCAGTCTCAATCCGAGATCCATGGGTGGAGCCTCAGCTGCGGCTGGCGGCGACAAGCGGTCGCAGGCGGCGGGCCCACCAGCGTCCCATGACGCCGGAGGCGGCGGGGCGGACTTCCAGGCGGCGCAAGGCATCGGGCTCCACGGGGACTAGGCCCAGGCGCTGCGCGCGGGCCGAGACCTCGGCCGGAGAGAGTCGTTCCTCGAGTTCCACGCGCAGCGTCGCGACGCGGCTCCCCTTCTGGCGGGCGGTCTTGCGGGCTGTCTCGACTTGGTAGCCGAGGCGCGTGGCCTCGACGTGCTGCCAGCAAAGGAAGAGCACGAGAGTTCCCGCTCCCGCCAAACGCGTCGCCGCCCCAGGTCCGAATTCCATGCGTGCCGACATCATACCAATCGTGTCACTCTCTTTTCAAAATGTCGGCGACCCCCCGCCGAGAGGGGGCCGCCTTATCGGCGGCGGGCGCCGCGCCGAACGACGCCCGCCAAATCGCGCTCTACGTCCTGCGTCCGCGTCCCTTCAGGAACACCCTTCTCCAGACGTACGCCGAGCCCGTCCGGCGCCCCGTCGGAGTCAAGTCCACGCCCTCGCGCCTGTCGTCGAGGAACGCCACCGTCGTGTCGAGTTGGCTCAGAGCGGCCATCGCCGCGTTGTATCCGTCCACGGAGGTCTTGTTCTTCATTCGATTTCCTCCTGTTTCTTTTCTACGGTCCGGAGCCTGGCGCTGCGCGCGCGCGGGTTGCGGGCGAGTTCCGCCTCGCAGGCGACGACCGCGTTGCGGCCCTCCTTGCCGAGACGGGCGCACTTGCCTTGCGCGATAAGCGATGCGAAGACGTTCTTGACGATGCGGTCCTCGAGAGAGTGGAAGCTGATCACGCAGAGGCGTCCGCCGGACTCCAAATAGGGCACGACCGATTCGAGCCCGCGCGTGAGGGCCTCGAGTTCCTGGTTGACCGCGATGCGCAGGGCCTGGAAGGTCCGCGTGGCCGGGTGGCGGCCGGTGCGCGGCGTCACCGATTCTACGACGGCGGCCAGGTCCGTGGTCGTCGTGAACGGCGCCTTGGCGCGGCGCGACACGATGGCGCGCGCGATGCGCTCCGCCTCGGGCTCCTCCCCGAACTCCTTGAGGAGCATCGCGATCTGCTCCGCCGGCCAACGGTTGACGATCTGATCGGCCGTCAGCCCTGTGTCCGGACCCAGGCGCATGTCGAGGGGTCCCTCGCGCATGAACGAGAAACCGCGCGAGGGCTTGTCGAGTTGAAGCGAGCTCACGCCCAGGTCGAAGAGGGCGCCCGACAGCGGGAAGAACCCTTCCTTCTCCAGAATCGCGCCCAGGCAGCGGAAGTTCGCGCGGACCGCGTGGAATGATCCACCGTAGGCTCCGAGCCGGTGGCCGGCTTCAGCGAGCGCTTCCGGATCCGCATCGAGACCAAGCACCTTTCCCTGGGCCGAAATCGTCTTGAGGATAGCCTCCGCGTGGCCGCCGAGGCCGAGGGTGGCGTCGAGGTAGAGTCCCCCCTTGTTCGTGACGAGTCGTTCCAGCGTTTCCGCCAGAAGAACCGGCTCGTGCAGATAGCGCGCACTATCCAAGATCATATCTCCAGGCTCTTGCCGATCTTCTTGTACGCGGGAGCGACCATCTTCTTCTCGTAATCGGTCCAACGTTTCGCGTCCCACACCTCGGCGCGGTTGCCCGCGCCCTGCACCAAGACGTCGAAGCGCAGGCCGGCGTGCTCCTTGAGGTACTGCGGCACCAGGATACGGCCCTGGGCGTCCGGCTCGACCTCGACCGCCTCGGAGAAAAATTTGCGTTTGAAGGCGCGCTCCTGTTCCTTGTCCGGAAGAGAGAACATCTTGAGGTCGTCCGCCAGAAGCTTCTCCCACTGCGACGGCAGGAAGAGATAGAGGCAGCCTTCCATCCCGCTCGTCAGATAGAAGGAGCGTCCCTTCTCCTGCGCGAGCGTCTCGCGATATTTCGGAGGCACCGAGAGCCGGTTTTTCGGATCGAGGGAGTAGTCGTAACGGCCGATCGACAGAGCCATTACTCCCCACCTTTTCCCACTTGATTGTTATTATTCACCACTTTTCCCCACCAGGAGGACGAGTATAAAGCACTTCCTGAAATCTGTCAAGACCCATTTTCTACTCGCGCGTATCGAGCGCGAACGCTCGTCGAGGAATCCTCAGTCGCCGGCGGGCAGGCGGCTCACCCGAGCGCGCGCGATCTCGTGACGCCATGCGATTTCGAGCGCGCGCAAACGCGTGTAGGGCGCGCCGTAGGCGCGGTAGAGGGACTCGGCTTCCGGGCGGCCTTCGCGCAGATGCGTGGCGAACTTATAGAAGGAGGAACGGTATTGCGTGCGGATAAGATAGCGCACGAGGCTGTAGGATTGGGCGTACCAGAGACGGACTTTATCGTCGGGCCAGCCAGAGGTGTTGGAGACCTCGACCAAGTTCTCGATGGGGAAGGTTTCCCCCTTCTCAAGGCGCACGAGGTTCTCGCGCAGCCAGTTGGGAGCGGCCAGGCCGCGCTCGACCTGGACGAGGGTCGCCATCCCCTCTGAGAGCCAGAGGGGGTCGGTCGTCGCGTCGAGGAAGAAACCGTCGAAGTAAATGTGGGTCAGCTCGTGAGCGAGGATGCCGGGGAGTTCCTCGCTCTCGTAGACATAGACTTTACGCCTGGGCACGGAACTGGCTCCGCCGGACCAGGCGGGGCGGCCGGTCACCCGGCGGTAGGTCTCCTGGCGCTGGAAGAGGAAGACGGAGACCTTCTCGGCGCGCGCCCAGGGGGAGAAGGGAGCGAGATCAAGCATCAGGTTCGCGTGAAGGCTCTCCACGAGCTCGAGGAATCGATCCGAAGCCGCGTGCTGCTCCGAGTAGACGTTGAAGTGGCGGGTGCCCGACTTGACGAAGCCGGGCGGTACGGGAGGGTCGGGAAGGGAGAGAGAACGGTTTTCGCTGCGCTGGCGGTGAGGGGCGCGTGCGGCGGCAGACGTCCGCGCGGGCGCGGGCGCCTGCGCCGTCTCGGCGGGGAGGCGGTCGGTGGAGGGCGCGGGCCCCGCGGCGTCGGGCGGGGGCAGGACGTTGAGCGCGGGGTCCGCAGGCCGGCCCGCTGCGGCGGGGGCGGCGTCAGGAGCGGGTGCAGAGATCGGGCTAAGGGTTGGATCTTCCAGGGGAGGACGCGGGCGCGTCGCGGACGTCCCCCGATAGGGGTTGACCACTCGCTGCATCGGGGTCATTGCCTTCTCCTCTTCGCCCAGATACTGATAGATCATGACGCCCCATAGGCTGATCAACAGGGCCCAGATCAGGACGCGGAGTTTAAGAAGGACGTCCACTGCGGGGTCAGGTGAGATTGTGGTCGCGCATGCGCAAAGCGGTCTGCGCCAGTCCGTGCACGAACAGCGAGAAGATGACGATGAAGACGGCATGGGAGAGGGCCATGCCCAGGGCCACGCCCTCCAGCGGCTGGCGCGCCCAGTAGAGGGCGAGCATGGCGAGCGCCGAGACGCCGGCGCACAGCGAGGTCTCGAGGCGGTTGGTGGTCAGCGCGGCCGCGGTCGGGGCCATCACGAAGAGCAGCCACATCGGGGCCCAATAGGGATAGAGGAGGTAGAAGAGGGGCACGGCCCATATGAAGTTGAGCCAGACCTGGAGTTGGCGCAAGCGTGTCGCCCAGGCCGCCCACCGGTACTGGTTGCGGCCGATCCACCAGTTGAGGAGGACATCGGCCACGAGGATGGCGAGGGCGATCTTCGTCGCGCGAGGCTCGGGTTCGCTGAAGTAGACGGCGGTGAGGATCAGGGCGAGGGCGAAAGGCGTGAAATAACGGTTGAGCATCTGCATGTCGTCACTCCCCCTCGCGCGCTATGATCACCAGCCGTCTTTCGCGGTCTTCGCTCGGACGCCGGTATGGAAGAGACTTTAGCACTCTGGCGCGCTCCGCGGCCAGAGCCTTGGCGAGCGCGGGCTCGGCCGGGTCCGGATTCTCCGATTGGAAGGCCGCGAAGAGGCCGCGGGGCGACAGCAGGGGGACGGCCAGCCTTACGGCTTCGGGCAGAGGGGCCAGCGCGCGCTCGACGACGGCGTCGAAGCCGGTCTCGCGGGCGCAGCGGGGAGCGCCGCCGCCCGCGCGGCGCTGGAGGGGACGCAGGCCGCCCAGGCCCAGGCTCGAGACCGCGGCGTTGAGGAAGCGGAACTTGCGCTCCACGGCCTCCATGAGCGTGACCTCCGCCTCGGGCCAGGTGATCTTGAGCGCGATCCCGATGAACCCTCCCCCTGAGCCGAGGTCCAGCACGCGCGGATGCGCGGCGGCCCCCCTCGCGGCCAGCTCGCGGCGCAAGACGGCGGCCGCCAGCACGCCGTCGGCCGCGTGCTTGAGCACGAGAGGCTCCCAGGAGTCGTCGGCGGTGAGGTTGGTGACCGCGTTCTTGACCTGGACTTGGCGCAGGTAGGACTCCAGTCGAGCAAGGGCCGCCGAGTCGAGGTCCGCGCCCCAGTCCCGAGCGGCGCAGGCGAGGAGGGCGAGGGGCTCGGCGCTCACGGCCGCCGCCGCGCCGAGTGCGTCCAAAGGATCTGCACGTCGGCGGGCGTGAGGCCGGGGATGCGCCCCGCCTGCCCCAGGGTTCTCGGTCGCACGCGCGAGAGCTTCTGCCTCGCCTCGTGGCCTAGAGCGGAGATATCCGCGAAGTCCATCCCCGCGGGGATCTCGACGGCTTCCGCGGCGCGCATCCGTTCGGCCGCCGTGTTCTCTCGGCGGATGTAGCCCGCGTAGGAGTTCCGGATTTCCCTCTGATCTCGAACCCCGGCCATGCTCCAGGGAGAGAGCCCCTCGTCCGGCGCGTGACTCCCGCTTTCGACGCAGTCTCGGTAGCGGCGCAATCGCTCGCGCGCTTCGGCGGGCAGCAGTCCCAGCTCGAAGCCGCGCTCCATCAGGCGGAGGTCCGCGTTGTCGGCGCGCAGGGTCATGCGGTACTCGGCGCGGGCCGTGAACATGCGGTAGGGCTCGTCGACGCCTCGGGTGACCAGGTCGTCGATCATGACGCCGATGTAGGCCTCGTCGCGGCGAAGGATGAAGGACTCCTCGGCGCGCGCCTTGCGCGCCGCGTTGACGCCCGCCACGAACCCCTGGGCCGCGGCCTCCTCGTAGCCGGTCGTGCCGTTGATCTGCCCGGCGAGAAAGAGGCCCGGCAGGCGGAGGCTCTCGAGCGTGCTCGAGAGCCCCGCCGGGTCGCAGAAGTCGTACTCCACGGCGTAGCCGGGGCGGACGATCAGCGCGCCCTCGAGGCCGACGATGGTGCGCACGAGCCGGAGCTGCGCGTCTTCGGGGAGGCTCGTGGAGAGGCCGTTGAGATAAATCTCGCTGGTGGCGCGGCCCTCGGGCTCGAGGAAGAGCTGATGGCGCTCCTTCTGCGGGAACTTGACCACCTTATCCTCGATGGAAGGGCAGTAGCGCGGGCCCGGGGCCTTGATGGCTCCGGAGTAGAGAGGGGAGCGGTCGAGATTGGCGCGCAGGACCGCGTGCGTGCCGGCGTTGGTGTAGGTCATGTGGCAGCAGAGCTGGGGCCGTTCGATCCGCGGCGTGAAGTGCGACAGGGGCGCCGGCGGGTCGTCTCCCTCCTGGCGCTCGAGGGCCTCCCAGCGCACCGTCGGCGCGTGCAGACGCGGCGGCGTGCCGGTCTTGAGACGGCCCACCGAATGCCCTAGCCGGGCGAGCTCCGCGGAGAGACCGGTCGAGGGAGGCTCTCCCGCGCGTCCGGCGGGACGGCGGATCGGTCCGACGTGGGTGAGCCCGTTGAGGAAGGTCCCGGTCGTCAGTACGACGGTTGCGCCTTCGTAGCGCGTCCCGCTCGCGCAGACCACGCCGCGCAGGCGCGATCCGTCCGTCCAGAGGAGGACGGCCTCGTCTTGCGCCGCGTCCAAGCCCGGGGTTTGAGAGACGACGCGCTTCTGGCCCTGTCGGTACTCGGCCTTGTCGCATTGCACTCGGGGAGAGTGGACGGCCTTCCCCTTGCCGCGGTTGAGGGTCTGGAACATGAGGCCCGCGCGGTCGGCGGCCTTGGCCATCTCTCCGCCCAGGGCGTCGAGCTCGCGCACCATCTGCCCCTTGCCCACGCCGCCCACCGCGGGGTTGCACGACATGGTCCCGATCGTGTCGAGGCTCTGTGTGAGCAGAAGGGTCCTGCGGCCCATCCGTGCCGAGGCAAGCGCGGCTTCGATCCCGGCGTGCCCGCCCCCGACCACGATCACCTCGTAGCGGCGAGGCGCCGCTTCCCTAGACATAGACGAGGACCTTGAGGACTTCCAGAGGCAGCCAGCCGAGTTGGTAGGCGGCCATCAGAGCCACGTTGAGGGCGAGGTTGGCGAAGAGGAATGCCAGCACGGCGCGGGGGAGGCTCGTCTTGGTCAGGCTCTTAAGGCCGACGCCGCCGCAGGCCAGCAGCCAGACCACGGTCAGAACCAGGGAGGCCTTGTAGAGGACTTCGCTGCGCAGGACCGCAGCCGCTGCTTGCGGCAGGAGCAGCACGATGGCGACGGCGTTGATGCCGAGGAGGAAGGAGGTCACGTGCCGCCATTGCGCGCGCGGAATCCGCCGCGCGACCAGCGCGCCCGGCACGGCCCAGAGGAGAAAGAGGAGCGAGAAGAGGGGCTTGCCGATGGCCGAGCGGGTCAAGGAGATCGTCAGGATCAACGGGAACGCCGACCAGAGCGTGGCCGCCGCGGTCTTCAGCGGCAACCAGCCTTCGCGCATCCAGTGCAGGACGAGGGTCGTCAGCGCGATGTTGAGCGCGGCCAGCACGGGTTCCCAGACCGCGACCTTGGACCAGAAGGCGAGGTCCTGGACGGGGGCGGCAACGGCGGCGTTGATGTCGGGAAAGTCGAAGGGTTTCATCCAAAACGAGAGCAGGCTCGCCGCGATCCAGACGGCGTAGACTTTCAGCCCGTCGGGCAAGGCCTCGACGCTCAGACAGGCCTCGGCCGCGCGGGCGGGCTCGAAGAGGAAGAGGCGGCCGAAGGCCAGGGCGCGCTTCAGGCTGGGGCCCCGGAGGCGCGCGCGGAGTCCGCGTCGAAGTCGCCGCGCGCGAGGAAGCACAGGACTCCCCCCACCCCCAGCGCCAGGCAGCTGGAGAGCAGGGACCGCGTCAGGCCGAAGACGTCGGAGCCCCAGCCGATGATCGCGGGCGAGACCGCGTCGCCCAGGAAGTGGATGACGAAGATGTTCGCGGCGAACGCCATCGAACGCGTTTCCAGGCGCGTGACAGCGACGATGGCGCTGTTGAGCGGGCCCATATTAAGGAACAGCATGGTCTCGGCGAGGAAAAGGGCGGTCACGGAGGAATGGAGGTCGGGTGCGGCGAGGGCCAGCGCGGCCAAGGGCATGCCGAGGAGGAGTCCCGTTCCCGAGATGATCAGGTCCGCGTCGCCGGCGCGCGCGCGCAGGCGGTCGGCCAGCCATCCTCCAAGGAGGCTGCCCGTCAATCCTGCGATGAGCGTTATCCCGCCGAAGAGCGTGCCGGCGCGATCCACGCCCAGGCCCCAAGCGCGATGGAAGAAGGTCGGCATCCAGACCGCGAAGCCGCCCAGGGCGAAGGTCATCGCCGCGCCGGCCAGCGTGATGAGGCGAAAGGTCGGCACGGCCCAGACCTCCCGGTAGCCGGCGCAGGCCGTCGGCGTGTCCTGGTGGGGCGCGTCGTCGGGCAGAAGAGCGCAGAGCCCGGCCAAGATGAGCCCCGGCGCGCCCACCAGCCACAGGGCATGACGCCAGCCGAAGAGGGCGCCGGCCTGCCCCCCGCAGGCGTAGCCTAGGGCGGAGCCCACGGGGATTGCCATGGAGAAGACGGCAAGCGCCCGGCCGCGGCGCTCCGGCGTGAATCGTTCGGCGACGAAGGAGGGCGAGATTGCGCCGTAGCAGGCCTCGCCCACGCCTACGGCCGCGCGCGAGACGAAGAGGGAGGCGAAACCGGACGCCCAGCCGGCGGCCGCGGTGGCCAGGCTCCAGAGCGCGACGCCCCCGACGATCCAGGGCTTGCGGCCGCGG
>Ga0154316_108_pt2 | contig 22201 bp, 12 predicted proteins | sample RifGroA2_FD_105610 | JGI IMG/M metagenome (GOLD analysis project Ga0154316, IMG submission 105610) | Elusimicrobia bacterium GWA2_66_18
GTGAAGTCCAGGACCTCCTGGGCGCCGTAGAAGTACTTGTCCGCCTCGACGGCGTAGGCAATGCCCCTTTTCTTAAGGGCCTGAAGATAGATCTCGAGGGAGGAGGTCTTCCTCAGGAGGAGGGCTGTGTCCTTGTACGGCAGGCCCGGCCCGCAGCGGCTCGCGATCCAATCGGCGATCCAAGCCGCCTCGGCCCGGCGCGCGTCGTCGGCTTTAAGCTTCTTATCGCTGCAGGAGTCGCGGAACAAAACGAGCGTCGTCCGAGCCTCCCCCCCGGGCTCGCCGGGCGCGCTCGGCAGGATGCCCGCATACTCCGGCTGGAGCCCGGTCTGCCCCGACATCAACTGGGAGAAGAGCGCGTTGACGCAAGAGACGATACCGGCGTGACTGCGGAAGCTGCGCCGCAAACGGCAGACCTGCGCGCCCTGTGCCTTCATAAGCCCCTTGAAACCGTCGTAGGCGCGCATATCCGCGCCGCGGAAACGGTAGATGGACTGTTTGGGGTCGCCCACGATGAAGAGCTTGCCCGGTTCGAAAACGACCTCCCGCCAGGAGTCCGCGCAGAGGCCCTTCTTCTCAGCCAGAAGAAGGAGAGTCTCGCCTTGGATTGGGTCGGTGTCCTGGAACTCGTCGATGAGGAGGACATCGTAGGAGGACTTAAGCTCCTCGCGCACCGACTTCTCCTTGAGCACCAGTCTCCAGACGCCCAGGATAAGGCCGTCATTGGAGACCAGACCCTTGCGGCGGGAGAGGTCCCGGAAACGCCTCGCAAAAGGCAGGACGAGCGCTACGGCCTTGGCGACTAGGCTCTCCTGCAGGCCCGAGGTGGCCAGAGCCAGTTCGCAGCACCTGTCGTAGTCGGATCGGCCCGGCAGGTCCGTCCAGGCCGCGGGCCAAGACTTCGCCTTCGAGATGAGGGCTTCCCTCTCGCCAGGGATGGGCAGAGGTGACTCAAGGATCCGCTCGATGCCCGCGATGCGCGGCGCAAGCTCCTGTAGATGTTCCCGGATCTTCCCCCTCTTGGGGTCCGTCATGATGCGGGTCAAAGGCGCGAAGCTATCCACGATCCGCCGAACCTCGACCTTCATCTCCGCGCTCAAGCCGATGTTTTCGAAACGAACCTTATCCTGACACAGGTCGCAGGCCAGGCGGCGCAGGTCCGAGATCCCGGCCAGACGCAGGACTTCCAGCCAGGAATCCTCACGCGGAGCCTGCTCGCCCAGTTCGTCGCAGAGCCAGCGGCTCCACTCGGTCGCGAAGAGGTCTAAAAACCCCTCGCCCATGTCCACCTGGAAGCCTGGGTCCACGTCCGCTTCCAGGGGATAGCGTTTCAGTATCCGTGCTGCGAAGTGGTGGATGGTCCCGATCAGGGCCCGATCCATGCCGGAGATCGCCGAGCGTGCCGTCTCCATGACTTGTTCCTCGCTCCGGCCGAAGCGCTCCCGCGCGTCTTTGAGCCGCTCCTCCGCCTCGCCCTTGCGCTGGGGATCGGTCAATGTCTCGTGGAGCAGCAGGTCGGACAGACGCGAGGAAAGTCTCTGCTTGATCTCTCCGGCCGCCTTGTTCGTGAAGGTCAGAGCCACGAGCCGCTCGATGGGCACGCCCGCCGCCTTCGGCCCTCCCGCCAGGAGCGTAAAGAGGATCCGGTCCGTGAGGAGCGTGGTCTTGCCGGTGCCCGCACCCGCCTCGACGACGGCGTTGTCGCCCAACTCGAAGCGCGCCCGCGCGCGGTCGTCGCTATCGTCGTTCACGCAATGCCTCGAATTCGGCGCGCAGGCGGGAGTCCTCGGCGCGAGCGCGGGTCATGCCGTGCGACTTGCGGCAGAGAGAACCGAACGAGCAGTAGTCGCAGACCTTCCCTTGTCCCTCGTCCGGCGTGACGAAAAATTTTCCATCCGCCATCATCCCGCGCAAGCGCCGCACGCCGCCCAGAACCAGCGGGCGAAGTTTCTCCCATTCCTCCTTGGTCAAAGACTGGATGCAGTCATGTCCGGTGGCCGCGGCGGAGTCCTCGATGGCCAGGAAGTCCGCGCTCAAAGGCTGGGCGCTGTCGGGTAGCGCGCTGACGGCGGCTTCAGCCAGTTCCAGATACAGCGGCGCCTGGACTTGGATGAGCTTCTCCGCCAGACTCTTGAGGCTCCCCTTGTGGAAGGTGCTCTTGTAGTCGATGACGCGATAGCGCGTCCCCGCCTGATCCCAGTCGAGACGGTCGAGTTTTCCCATCAACTTGACTCCGTCGACGACGCTCGTCAGCGAGAGCTCGAACTCGCGCGGCTCAAGCCCCTCCGCGCGCAGCCGGGCGATGTCCAGCGCGAGGGTCCGCGCGAGGTGGATGCACATCCTCTCGCGGAGAGACTTCCAGATGACCGGATACACGCCCAAGCCGCGCCAGCCGTCCTTCGAGAGCTTCTCCCGGAGGCAGTCATCGAGCGTGCCCCGCCAGTCCTCGCTCGCCGGGCTCTTCCAGAATCCGCCCGCGTTCAACGTCTTATAGAAGTTCTCCAAGATCGAGTGGTAGCGCAATCCCTTCTCGCGCGGGTCCAGCTCGCCGGACTCGGACGGAGCTTCCGCCTCTTTAAGCCCCAGCAGCCGGGACGCAAAAACCTTGAAGGGACAGCCGCGGAACTCGGCCAGCGTGCTCGGCGACAGGCCCTTCTCGTCGATTTTCGAGAGGAACTCCGTCGGCGGCCGAATGAGGCCGTCATGGCCGCCGGGCTCGCCCGGCCGGTTGAGTTCATGCACGACTTCAAGGCCGCTGCGGTAAAGCCCCGGGTACGCAAAAGAGGGGACGCAGCCCGCCAACGGCGCGAAGAGGCCGTCCTCCGGCGATCCTTGGTTGGCCAGGAGCAGGGATGCCTCTTTCGGCGCGAGCAGGGACGCCTCCTCGCAGGCGAGTTCCTTGAGCTTGACCAGCGGTTGACGCGACACGCGCCACCTCGCGGGAGCCGCGGGATCGCGGCCCGCAGCCTGGCAGAGATCGCTCAAATAGAGCGAGGGCACGAGGGCCTTGCCGTCTTCGTCGGAGCGCTGATGGACGCAATAGAGGCGCCGCGCGGCCGAGGTCGCGAGGAGATGGAAGAGGAAGCGTTCCTCATCGTGAGCGCCCAGCTTCGGCTGGATGCGATAACCGGCCGCGTCGCGCAGAGCCTTGCGCACCCCATCGGGCAGGAGCGGGTCCTCACGGACCTGGCGCGGGAAGGAACCCTCCTGGAGGCCTAGCAGGAACAACACGCGGAAAGACTCGCCGCGCGCGTCCATGGCGTCTAGGACGCGCACGCCGCGGCACTCGGGCGGCGGCTCCAGCGCGGAGCCGCGGAGTTTCTCCTCGAAAGCGTCGAGGAAGCTCTCCCAGGAGACTTTCGCCAGCCCCCGATCGAAGTCCGCCAGCGAATCCAACGACGCGAGCACGACCGTCCAGGCCTCGTAGCCCGGCGCGCGCTCCGTCGCTTCGAAATGAGCTTCGAGCAGGGCCCGAGCCTTGGCGGAGGAATCCTTCCACGAGCCCGCCGTCTGACGGCGCAGATCCTTGTCCCAGTCCTGGAGCAGAGCCCAGAGCTGAGCCGTGTCTTCCTTGGGAATGATCTGCCCGGGCAGCCCTTCCTCGACCAAGCGCGGGTAGAGTTCCAGATCCTGTCGGGACCAAAGGGAGACCATCCCGTCCCATTGAGCCCAGCCGCCCTGGACGCCGACCCTCTCGATGAGTCGGCGCCAGTTCGAACGCAGGCCGCGCCAATCGGCTCCGAGCCGGAAGCGTCCGGCGCGGAAGTAGCGCGACTCCACGATGTCGAGCACGTCCGCTGCCGGGAAGTCCCGTCGGCCCAACTGGAGCAGGCTCAGGCACAGCTTGGCGATGGGATGGCGCAGGAGCGGATCGCCCGAGCCCAAGTTGAAGGGGATGGCATTCTCCCTGAGGACGGCGGCGAGCGTGGAGCGGTAAGGCTCAAGGGTTCGGGCCACGATGCCGATCTCGGAAAAGTCCGGCGGATCTTCTCCGGCGCGCAGGCGCAGTATCTCCTTGGCCGCGGCCCAAGCCTCGTCGCCTGCGCCCGAGGCGCTGATGACGACGAGTGCGTTCTCCCGCGCCAAGACGGCGCGCCGGGCCGGGCGTGACAGGGCGTCCAACACCGGTCCCAAGGCGCGGGAGGCGCTGCGCGCCTCGAGATGGATGGGCGCAGCGCCTCCCGCGTGGAGCACCTCTTCGTAGAACCGCTGTGCGAAGCGGTAACCTGGGTGATCCTTGATATAAGGGAAGAAGACGCAAACGGGACGCGCCTTCACGACTGCGGAGAAGAAGTCCGTCTGCGCGCCGGTCAGATCGTAGAAGCCGTAGTACAGAAGCGCCGCGTAGCGCTCCAACGCGGATCCGTCGCTTTTTTCCACCGCCTCCGCCGCCAGACGCGTCAGACCCGATGGCGGCAAGACGCCGGAGACGCTCAGGCGTCGGAGGTATTCCTCCTGCACCTGGAGGACCTCCTCTAGGCGCTTCTTCTCGGGGCCGTCCTTCAGGAGACCCGCGAAGTCCTGCCGATAGGATTCCGGAGAGAAGCCGCAGTCCACCAGGTCGCGGATGCTGGAGCGGTACGCCCCGGCCAATCCCCGAGTCGAGGCCCGACCCCGGAACTTGGCGGCCAACACACTGTCGACGACCTTGTCATGGAAGAGCCCGTCGGCGACCAGATCCTTCGTCAGGCTCCCTTCCTCATCGACTGCTTCGAGGGCCAGGCTGTAGAAGGTATGGAAACGGCAGCCGAGAAGGGATAGGCTCCTTTCCAGCGCCAAGAGCCTCTGCAGGCGCTCGGCCATGCGTCTCGAGGGCGCGACCACGGCGAAAGTCGCGCGCGACGCGGCCAGTTCCCGGACGCATTCGACGAACGCGTCCTCGAGGGCAGGCTGGAAGGGACCGCAGAAGACGCGCATGCTCATGGGAGGCCGACGATGATTATCGCTCCATCGCGCCCCCCTGTCAATCCGAGGCTAGAACCGCTTCGCGAGCGTGAAGCGGTGCGCCGCGCCGAGCTCGCCCGCGGCCTGAGCCGCGTAGTCGAAGCGGAACCCGACGAGATCGAGACCCAGGCCGATCGTGAGCCCGCGCGCGGCGTCGAAGCCCGAACCGTCGGGTGCTGCGCCCTTCGTGGACCAGCCGAGGCGCAGCAGCGCGCCCTCCAGAATTTTCAGCTCGCCGCCGATGCCCGCGTCGGCGCCGCCCACCCGGGGCGCGGTCTGAGCCTCGACGGCGAGCGTGGGGCCGGAAGCGAACGAATACGCAGCGCCCCCGGCGAGACGCAGCGGCAAATCGTTTCGCTGCGTCTCATATTTCAGGCCGGGCCCCATGTTGCGCAGCGCTGCGCCGAGCACGAGCTTCCCGGGCCCGATGCCGTCGAATGCGCGGCGCGCGCCGAGGTCGGCGGCGACGCCCTGAGCCTCGGAGGAGGCGATGTGGCTGCGGAGGCACTTGACGCTCGCGCCGATATCCACGAAGTCGGCCTTGATCCCGTAAGAGCCGGAGAGCGCCGCGTCCGAGGCCTGATAGTCGCCGGTCGGCCGGCCGGACGCGTCGCGTCCGGCAATAACCCCCTGGCTCAAATAGGTCATCGCAACGGCGAGGGTTCCGCGCGCGGTGGGGTGCGCGTAGGCAAGGAAGTCCTCGCGCGTGCCGAGACCGAGCTCGGCGTGGCTCACGGAGATTTCGCGCTTGTCTAGACGGGCGAGGCCTGCCGGATTCCAGTAAACGGCGCTCGAGGCATCGGCCAGCGCGGTGAAGGCCCCGCCCAGGCCGATGCCGCGCGCGCCGACGCCGACGTCGAGGAACGCGGCCGTCTCGGCGGCGCGGCCTGGGGCCGCGCCGAGAAGCAGCGCCAAGGCCAAGCTGATCTTAACACTCACTTGATCACCGCGACTTTCCCGCTCATGCGGATGTCCGTCTCGCCTGCTTTGCGGCCCGTGACGATGAAGTTGTAGACGCCCGACCCCACGCCGGAAACGTCCCACGTGTGATCGAAGGTGAATTGGAAGCCGAAGCCGTTGCCGTCGTCGAAGGAGGAGCCGCGGTTGCGAAAATCCGACGACTCGTGCACGAGGCGGCCCGAGAGGTCGTAGACGCGCACCGAGACCGAGTCGGCGAGGCCGGGCTGGATGCGGATAACGACCGGAGAGGCGCCGCGCGCGGGATTTGGGAAGGCGTAGCCCGCATGGACCGCGAAGGACGGGTCGTTGACGGACTCGGGCGCCGACGCGCCGTTGGAGCCTCCGCCGAAAATCCGGTACAGCGAGAAGTGCGTGGTCTGAGCGCGGACGATTTGATTCTGCGCGTCCACGCTGGACTCGAGCTTTTCCCAATCGCCGTTGACCGGGTTCCAGTAATGGACGAAGAGATCCTTCTCATAGACCCCCGCGGGCAGACGGGCTCGGACGTAGGGCAATTCCAAGGTGACGGGCTTGGTGAAATGGACGCCCTCGGGGCCGTACTGCACGCCCGAGGCGGCCGCGACGAGTCCTTTGCGCGCCTCGACGGCGGCCTGGCGATTGTTTTCGACGAGGGCGCTCGTCTTAGGGGGCGACACGGTCACTGCGAGTCCGGTGGGCGCGGCGCCCTCGGGGATGACGACCGCGGAGCGATCCTCGGCGCGCACGACGCTGCCGCCGGGCCCCACGGCCGAAAAGGCCGCGCGCGCGGTGAGAGGGAAGGACGGCATGCGGGACGGTTCGGTCCTCGAGTTGCGGGCGCGGGCGTCGGGCGCCGCCGCCGCGAGGTCAGGGATGGGCGGCAGGACCGCGTCGCCCGAGGACTCGCGCCGCGGATCTTCGCGCTCGAGCCGGCTCGAGGCCACGACTGCCTCTCGTCCGGCGGAGCGGCCCGGACCCGCCGTGCCCGCGCCGGGCTGCGGCGACGCAGCGGCAGCCAGGCGCTTGGGCTCGCGCGGCACGCCGGGCTGGGAAGCTGCGGCGCGCGCCGGCGCGGGGCCCGATGGCGTTCCCGCGGACGGGGCCGACGAGCCGCGCGCGGCGACGCTCGGGGAAGCCGCGTCAAGCCGGGACGACGCCACCGCCGAGTCGCGGCCCGCGGCATGACCGCCGCCCGCAGTGCCTTCGCCCTTGCGCGCGTCCGGCGGCTGCGACTGCGCGGCGGGTCCGGAATCGTGACGGGCCGCGGGCAAGGACGACGTCGAGGGCTGTAGGGTCTTGCCGGACAGCGACGCGGTCCTGGCGAGGACGCGGCCGGCGAATTCTCCGCTTCCGACGATGCTCACGGCGGAGAGCGGAGCGTATAGATTAAACGCCGAGCGAGAATGACCGGAGAGGCTCGCGTCGTCGGCGTCGGAGATGATCCACAGGTCGTTGGCCTCGCCCGTCGAGTTAAGCTCGGCGCCGCCGAGGACCGAAAGCGGGCCGTGGAGGAAGATGTTGACCCGGCCCGAGACGCTCAGGCGCGCCTGTCCGGAGAGGTGCAAGCCCGTCAGGTAGTAGTCGCCGGCCGCAAGAACGCGGCTGCCTCCGGTCAAAATCAGCGCGCCGCCATTCAGCAAGCCCGCGGGAAGCGCTGCGTTATCGTTGCGCGCGCGCGCCTGTGCCGCGGCGGACTCGAGATCGTAGGAAGAAGAGGACAGCGTCGCCCGGCCCTGCGTCACCGAGCCGCTCACCGTGCTTTGGCCGCGGAGGTCTGCGGTCATGGCCGAGACATCGCCTGTCACCATCGACTTTCCGTTGGCGGTGAAGGCGCCATTGGTGCGCACCGAGCCCGTCACTCCGGCTTTGCCTGACAAAGAAACCGAGTCGAGCCCGGCAAGCGCGTCGGCGAGGAAGGTCCCCACGGACAACGAGGCCATTTTGCGCGGCTCCACGTTGCCCGCGTTGTCGACCGCGCCGTAGCTGAGCGTATGGGCGCCCACGGCGAGATGGAACGCAGCGGCGTACGCCTGGTCGGCTCCGCCGTCGGCGCTGTAGACGACGCGCTTGACCCCGGAGGCCGTTGCGTTGGAGATCGGATCCGTCGCGGACAGAGACAGCGCCGCCGAGGCCGTGAGCACGTCGACGCCGAAGAGGGTCGTGCCGCCGTCGACGGCCAGGTTGGTCTGCGGCGGGGTCGCGTCCACCGCGAAGGAGACGCCTTGCGCCGCCTCGGTGTTGCCTACGTTATCGACGCTGTGATAGAAGAGAGCGTGTTCGCCCTCCGCCAAGCCGAAAGCGCCCGTGTAGGGTGAGGCGGCGCCGCCGTCGAGCGCGTACTCGGTGTGATGCACGCCGGCCGCCGTCCCGCCGGAGGCCGGGTCGGCGGCCGTAAAGCTCAGCGCGGTCGAAGCGCCGTAGACGGGGCCGGAGGGACCCGCGTAGGGCGCGGCGGAGAACGAGATCATCGTGGCTGGAGGCGTGCCGTCTCGGTAAACCGTCGCGGCATGGACGGCCTCCGCGTTACCCACGTTGTCGGCGGCCTGCATGGACACCGAGTGCGCCCCGTCGGCGGAGGGCAGGAGGAAAGCACCGCCTCCCGGGACGAGAGCGGACCCATCGACGCCGACGCGGGTCGAGGCGATGCCCGAGGCCGCTCCGTTGACGACGGGATCGACGGCCGTGACCGCGATCTCGGCGCCGGGGCCGACGATCACCTCTCCGGAGGCGAGCAGCGCCTGCGGCGAACCGATCGACAGCGCGGAGACGGGCGCCGTGCCGTCGACCGCTGCGGAGGAGGCGCGCACGGCCTCGGCATGGCCCGCGGCGTCGACGCTCAGGAAGCGGATCCAATGGGCGCCGTCGGCGGCGATTCGGATCGGGGTCGTATAGTCGGCGAAAGCGCCGTCGTCTAGCGCCCATCGCGTGAACGCGACGCCGACGCCGGTCCCGTCACCGGCGGCGCGGGCGTCATCGACGGCGGTCAGGGTCACGGGCGTGTCCGGGGAGATGAACGGGATGGCGCCGAACATCGGAGCGCCGAAGGCCAAAGTCGTGCGCGGCGGCAGGTCGTCGGCGGCGCCGACGACGACCGTGGCGGAATTGCGCTCCTCGACGTTACCCGCGTTGTCGCAGGCGGCGTAAGCAAGCGTGTGGCGGCCCAACGCGAGCTGGAACGGCTGAGCGTAGACCTGGTCTGGGCCGCCATCGACGCTATAGAGGATTTGACGCACGCCCGACGCGACGCCGTTCGACGCCGGGTCCAGGGCCGAGAGAGTGAACGCCGTCTCCGGCGTGGGAGAGCCCGGCGCGCCTTCCCAAGACAGCGTGCTTTGCGCAAGCGTGACGTCCGAGCGATAAGTGGCCGAGCGCCAGGCCTCGGCGTTCCCCACGTTGTCGACGCTGTGATAGGAGAGGGTGTGTTCGCCCTCCGCCAAGCTGAAGGCGCCCGTGTAGAGTGAAGCGGCGCCGCCGTCGAGCGCGTACTCGGTGTGATGGACTCCGGCGGCGACCCCGGCGGAGTCCGCGTGATCCTGGGCCGAGAAGCTCAGCAGCGTCCGCGCTCCCACGATCGGCGCGCCGCCGTCGGCGGGCGTAAACGCCGGGGAAGACAGCGTCAGCGACGTCTGCGGCCGCGCCGCGTCGCGGTACACGATCGAGACATGCGCCGCCTCGACGTTGCCCACGTTGTCGGAGGCCTGCATGGACACCGAGTGCGGCCCGTCGGCGGCGGGCAGGAGGAAGGTTCCGTCGACAGGGGCGGGAGCGGCCTCATCGACGCCGGCGCGGATCCAGGCGATGCCCGAGGCCGCGCCGTTGACGACGGGATCGGCGGCCGAGACGGCGAGCGAGGTCGCGGGACCAATGATGACCTCGCCGGTCGCGAGCACGGCCCGCGGCGCGCCGACCGACAGCGAGGAGACGGGCGCCGTGCCGTCAACCGCGGCGGAGGAGGCGCGCACGGCCTCGGCGTGGCCCAGCATGTCCACGCTCATGAAGCGGATCCAATGGCCGCCGTCGGTGTGGATACTGATCGGAGCCGTGTAAGCATCGAAGACTCCATCGTCCAGGGCCCATTGTGTCGAGGCGACGCCTACGCCGGCCCCGTCGCCGACGACGCGCGCGTCGTCCACGGCCGACAGGGACGCGACCGTCGCCGTCGAGATGAACGGCATGCCGTCGAACAGCGGCCCCGCGAAGGCCAAGGACGTGCGCGGCGGCAAGCCGTCGTCCGGCGGCGGAGGAGGGGGCAGGGGCAGCGAGTAGACCTCGCTGCGGATCGCCTCGTTGTCGATTCCTCCGCTGACGAAGATGTGGGACGGGCTGGCGGCCGTCGCGAGCAGGTAAAGCGGCCGCGGCAGGAGCGCTTCCGGCGTCCAGCCGCCGAGACCGCCATCGGCGGCGATCAAAGACGAGTTGACGGCGGCGGTCGGGGCGGCGCCGGTCCAGCCGCCAAGCGCGAAAATGCGGCCGTTCGCCACCACGGCGCCGTGGTTGGAGACCGGAGCGGGCAGCGGCGGGGCGGCCGCCCAATTGGCGAGCGAGCCGTCTGCGTTGATCTTGCTCCAGTACACCGTGTTCTGAATATCGGCGCCTCCGTTGACGGTTCCTCCGAGCACGTACAGCGTGCCGTTGGACACCGCGGCGTGGGTATAGACCGCCTGGGGCAGGGGCTTCTGCGCGACCCAGGGCCCGAGGCTGCCGTTCGTGCGCACCTCTGCCGAGTAAACGGCATTGATCAAGGCCGTTCCGTTCCAGCCGCCCGTGACGTAAATCCGGCCGTTCCAGGACGCTGCGCTCGGGAAAAAAACCGGCTGAGGCAGCGGTGTGTCCGCTTGCCAGGCTCCCGTGCTTCCGTCGGGATTCACCGCGGCGCGATAGACGACATTGGAGACGACGATGCCGTCCGCGTCCGTATAATGGAAGCCGCCGAGGATGTAGATGAAACCGTTGACCGCTGCGCTCGTGTGGTAATAAACCGCCTCCGGCAGCGCCGGTTCCGGGGTCCAAGCGCCCAGCGTCCCCACGTCCGAAGCCGGGGCGGAGAAGACCTTGATGCCGTCGAGAATGCCGCCGTTGTAGCTGATGCCGCCGGTTTGGAACAATCGGCCGGCGGAATAGACCAAGGAGTGGCCGTCATAGGCCTGCGGCAACGCAGTCGTCGCGGTCCACGCGGCGGCGCCCGCGCGGGCGCAGAGAGTCCAGACGGTTACGGTTACGGCGAGCCCGACGAAAGTTCGACGTTCGATACCATAAGGATAACAGTCCCCCGGGGAAGGGCCAGGGCTGCTATGTCAGAGAATGTCAGATATGGTCAGCATACGATTTCGTAGCCTTCGGACGTGGTCTGTAGGCGGCGGCCCTCGTCGCCGAGGTCCTCGCGCAGGCGCTGTATGGTCTTTTCGAGAGCGGGAGCGTTGCCCGCGCGGCCCCATACCGCGTGCAGGAGTTTCTCGCGCTTGACAGAGCCCTTGGATTCGAGAAGGACCTGGAGCAGGGAAGCCTTCATCGGAGACAAAGTGGTCACCACGCGGTCTCTGATCCAGACCGTGCGGAACTTGATATCGAGGCGAATCTCGCCTTTGGCCACCTCTGCGGCGGCCACCGGATGGCGAGGATACTGGATCAGCATGCGCCGCACGAGAGAGCGAATTTCCCCCAGCCCAAAAGGCTTTCTTATGTAGGCGCGCCCCCCCTGGGACTTGATCGATTGTTCGAGCAAGTCCGCCTTGTCGCCGTGCCCGGTCATGACGATGATCGGGATGTCCTTGAGCAAGGTGTTGGCCGTGACGAGCTTGAGCACCTCGATGCCGTTGAGGACAGGAAGCATCAAGTCGAGAAGGACCACGTCGGGCTGCAGCGTGAGCATCTTGTCGTATCCTTCCTTCCCGTTAAAGGCGTAGTGCAGCTCGTAGCCCTGGCGGTTGAAGGTGACCGAGAGCATCTGTTGCAGGTCGCCGTCGTCTTCGATGATCAGCAGCTTGGCCATGTGACAACTGTAGAAAACATCACGGCGCTTGACCAACTCGGCATTCCCTGTTACCCTTGCGCAACGACTTGAAGACGCCGCGCCTCGGCATTATCCTCCTGTACGCGACCGCTTCGTCGCTGCCCGCATGGAGCCAGACGGGGCAGGCGGGAGATTTCCTCCGGCAGGACGCCACGGCCCGGGGGGCGGCACTAGGGGGTGGTATGACCGCCGTCGTCGACGACTCGAGTTCTCTCCTGTGGAACCCCGCGGGCCTGTCCAAGCTCACGAAACCCGAGGCCGGCGCCACTCACGTGACATTGTTCGAAGACACGATCTTCGACTTCATCTCGGGGGGGGTGGCCACCGCGCGTTGGGGCGGTTTCGCGGCCGGCTACGTCCGCCAGTCCTCCGGCGGCTTCGAGGCGCGCACCGGTCCCAACGACGCCCCGATGAACTTCTCGGTCACGCAGGACGCGCTGATCGGCGGCTGGGGCAGGGCGTTCGCCTTGCCGTGGTTCGCGGGCTCACCCTGGCTCCGCCTCCCTAAACCGGTCTCCGTCGGCGTAACGGTCAAGTCCATCACCGAGTCCGTCGGCTCGGTCTCCGCGTCCGGACGCGGCGCCGATGCGGGAGTGATTCTGCAGCCCGACGACCGCTTCTCGCTCGGGCTCATGGTCTCGAACCTCGTCGCGCCGAAACTCACCTTCGTGTCCCAGCCGGTGCGCTACCCGCGCGTGGTCGACGTCTCGCCCGCTTATTTATGGAAGCTATCGCCCGGCATGCGCGCGCTGACCACGGTCAAACTATCGAAGGCGCCAAACGAGAGCATGGCTGTGTCCGCGGGCGTCGAGCTCCAGTACCAGCGCCTGCTGGCACTGCGCCTCGGCGTGCGCGACCAGGTCCTTTCGACCGGCCTCAGCGTGCGCTTCGGCAACGCCAGCTTCGACTACGCGGCCCGACTCGGAGACCTCGGCGTCGCCAGTCTATTCACCTTCACGCAGCGCTTCGGCCAGACGCACGATGAGCTCGAGGAGATGATCCGCCGCGGCATCAGGAAGCTGTCCTATGCCGAGGGCGCGCGGCTGTCGAGGGCGTATCTCTCGAAGGCCGACGAGGAACTGCGCCGCGACCGGATTCAGGAGGCGCTTCGCGACTTGGAAGCGGCCTCTCTGCTCTCCCCGCTCAACGGCGAAATCCGCGCAAAAATCAACCACACGACCGCCAAATGGGACGAGTCTCTCAAGCGCCAGATGATCGAGCGCAGCGCCGCGCTCGCGCGCGAGCAGGACCGGCAGGGCAACCTGCTCGCGCGCCGGCAGTACTGGCGCAGCGTCCTCGAACTCGACCGCGACCACGCCGAGGCCGCGCGCGAGCTCGCGCGCATCGACCGCGACCTGTCCGTCGAGGAGCGCGCGCGCCTCGAGGGCCTGCGTCAGGCCCAGTCGGCCACCGAGATCGCCCTGGCCCTCGCGCAGTCCTCGACCTTCCTCAGCCGCGGCCAGTTGCGCTCGGCGATGATCGAGGCGCAGAAGGCGCAGCAGCGCTTCCCGGGCAACGCGCAGGTCGCGGACTTCATCGACCAGGTGCGTCGGCAGATGCGGGCCCTCGTGAAAACGAGGCTCGCCGAGGCCGATGCGTTCTCCGAGGCCAAGAATCACGGCGAAGCCCTGCGCAGCGTCGATGCCGCGCTGCGCGAGGTCCCCGACGAGCCGGGCCTCGCTGAAAAGGCCGCGGCCCTGCGCGCCCAGGTGCAAAAGGCTTTGACGCCCGAGAAGCGCAAGGAGTTCGAGCAGCTGTACTATCGGGTGGTCGAACAGTACCTCAAGGGCGGCTACAAGGCGGCCGACGCCCTGGCAGACGAACTCATCAAGATCGACTCTTCGTCCGAAGCGGCGAGGACCCTGAAGGATAAAATTCAGGCGGCCCTGCGTTACACCCAATGATCGCGAGAATGCTGCTGACGTTTCTCCTGTCTCCCGCGGCGCAGGGCGCGACGCTCGCCCCCGGCGACAAAGGCGGCGCGGACCTCGTCGTCGGCAACGACGACATTCTCTCCGGGGTCTACACGAACGTCGGACTCTTTTCCCTGCCCGCGGGCGTCACCGGATTCGTCGCGCCGCTCACCGGCGGCCCCAACCTCGCGGTTTACGCGTCGACCGTCTCGATCGCCGGCGTCCTCAACGGCGTCGGCCGCGGACAGCCGGGCGGCGGTTCGGGCCAAGCGCCCTCGGGCGCCGGATCCAGCGGAACCGGCGGAGGAGCCGCCGGCGCGGGCAGCGGCGCCGGAGCGGCCGCGGCGAAGGGAGGAGGCGGAGGCGGCGGGGGAGGAGCCGGCGGCGCCGGAGCGGGCGATAGCGGAGGCGGGATCGCAGCGGCTGGCGGGAGCGCCTACGCCTCGACGGGCGCCGTCACGAGCCCGATCTCGGCCGACGACGCCTTCCAAGGTTCGGGCGGCGGCGGCGGCGGCGCCAACGCGAGCGCATCCGGCGGCTCGGGCGCTTCCGGGGGCGCTGCGATCTACATCGAGGCCGCGTCGATGACGGTGACGGGCTCGATTCTTGTCGACGGCTCGACGGCCTCCGCGGTCGCCTTCGGCGCGAACGCGACGAATCCCGGCGGCGGCGGCGGCGGCGGCGGCGGGACCATCCTTCTGCGCGTGACGGGAATGCTCACTCTAGCGGACGGCTCTAAGCTGTCCGCCAAGGGGCATGGGGGCGGAAACGTCGATTCGACTTTCGTCCGTCCCGACAAAGCGCCGGGCGGCGGCGGCGGCGGCGGCCGGATCAAGCTGTTCTACGGCGCGGCGGCTTTCGGCTCGGTGATCTTCTCCACCTCGGCGGGGGTCGCCGGCGACAAAGACGCCGGGTTTGTGGGTACCATAGATGCCTCGACCCCGCCGGTGGCGGGCGACGTCGGCTCGGTGAGCTTCGGCGTGGTAGCGTCGTCGCCGACTTTGTTCGCGGTCTCTAACGTCTACCCCTCCTCGATTGTCTGGACCTGGAGTGCCGCTCCTTCCTTCGGGGACGCGGGCTCCCGGCTCTACCGGGTGTTCCCGTCCACCGTCACGGCGCCGTTGCCCGCGCCGCAGGCGACGGCGTCGAGCCTGGAGACGGGCGTGGCCGAGGATGCGCTCACGCCGAACACCACGTACTCCCGCTTCGTGACCGCCTACACGGATTGGGGGGACTCGGCGCCCTCGGGCGCGGTCTCGACTCACACCTTGGCGGCCGATCCGGGGCTGGGCGCGCCCTCGTTTGGCGCCGTAACGACGATCGGTCTGACCTTCGCCTGGTCGGCCGGCGCGCCGTCGAACCCCTCGTACACGACCTACGAGTTGAACGTCTCGACCTCGGCGGCCTTCGCGGCGCCGGTCTCGACGAGCTTCGCCGCGGCGGTGTCATCATCGCCCACGAGCTTCATATCGAACACGACCTACTATTTCCGCGTGCGCGCGATCAATCTCGACGGCGTGCCCACGGCCTACCTCGTTACGCAGGCCACCGTCACGCTGGCGGCGGCGCCCGAGAGCCCGGCCGCGGGTCCGGTGCACGTCACGAGCGGCGTTTTCACCTGGTCGGCCGGAACCAATCCGCCGGACACGTTCTACACGGCGCAGGTGTCCTCGGACAACTTCTTCTCGATGACCGACTCGTCGAGCACGCTCGCGACCTCGGCGACCTTCTTCGCCCTGACGCCGGGCACGCAATACTTCCTGCGCGTGCAGGCCGTCAACCGCGGCGGGACGCCGAGCGCATTCTCGACGCTGGTCTCGGCGACCGCGGGCAATCTCTCGAACACGGCGGCGCCCGCCGCTCCGGCCGCCCCGGTCGCCGACCGCGCCTTCTCGTACGACGGGAAGGCCAATTTCACCTGGACCGACGCGACGAGCCCGGTCGGCATCCTCGACTACAACCTCATCGTGGGCTCGCTGCCCGGCAGCAGCGATCTGTTCGCCGGCAACGTCGCAGTGGCGTCCCACTCCGCCGCGGGGATGCTCACCGGACGCAGCTACTACGCCCAGGTGCGCGCTCGCTCCAACGCGGGCGTCTACAGCGTCTTCTCGCCGGTCAGCGCGGGCTTGCCGGTGTTCATCCCCGACCTAAACCCCGCGATCACCAAGCCGTACAGTTGGCCCAACCCGTTCGATCCGAGGGCGGGCGCCTCCCAGATCGGCTTCTACCTAGAGGAGACGGCCGACGTCGTGCTCAAGATTTACACGCTGCAGGGCCGGCTCGTGCGCCGCTCCTTGAGTTCGTTTGCCAAGGGCAACCAAATTATGGCTTGGGACGGAAACAGCGAGTCCGGCATGCGGGTGGCGCCGGGCGGCTACGTCGCGGTGATCGAGAAGCGCTACGGCTCGCGCGTCAGCGCGCAGAGGCTTAAGATCGCGGTGCTCTACTGATGATATGAATCCCCTGCGCTCGCTCGCCGCCAAGCTGTCGCTCTTGACCTGCCTGCTCGTGCTCGGCGTCATCGTCCTCATGGCGCGCCAGATCGTCAACGGCATCGAGGAGGGCTTGATCGGCGAAATGAAGGTGCGCGCCGAGTTTTTTGCGCGCTCGTCGCGAGAGGCCATCTTCCCCAAGCTCGACTTGTTCTCGCTCCATTTCCACGTCAAGGAGATGGTCAAGGAGAAGGCCGTGATCTACGCGGGCGTGCTCGACAAAGACGGCGCGGTGCTCTCGCACAGCGACCCGACCTTCATCGGCGACACGCCCACCGACCCTTTCTCGCTGCGGGCGCTGGCCTCCGACGGCGTCGAGCTTCAGCGCTTTCGAGGCAAGGACAGCGGCCTGGTCTACGATCTCAGCGCTCCGATCTCGATCGGACCGCGGCGCGTGGGCACCGCGCGCATCGGCTTCAACCAGAGATCTCTCGAGGACGCCCTGCGCGGCCCGAAACGAAGGGTCACTCTCATCGCCGCCGTGGCGACCCTTTGCTCGGTACTCGGCGCCATCCTGATCGTCGGCTGGATCACGCGGCCGCTGCCGATGCTCGCCGCGGCCGCGCGCGAGGCGGGACGCGGCAACTTCAACGTGCGGGTCGAGTGGCGCTCGCTCGATGAGATCGGCATCCTCGCGCGCGCGTTCAACGAGATGACCGTCGCGAACTCGCTGCTGTTCCACGGGCTTCAGGAGGAAAAAGAGAAGCTCGCGAACATCTTCAACGACACGCGCGAGGGGCTCGTGCTCACCGACCCGAAAGGACGTCTGCTGCTGATCAACCCCTCGGCGCTCGCGCTGCTCGGACGCCAGGACAAGCCGGCCGGCACGCTGGCGGAGGCGATCCAGGCGGATTATAAGGCCAAGCCCGCGCTCGAGGCCATCCTCGCGGGCGGCGCGCGCATCACGCCCTTCGAGTTCCAGCGCTCCGAGCCCAAGCTGCTGATCCTCTCGGGCGTGGCCGACCGCCTCGGCGGCAACGACGCCCACGCAGGCTTTCTCTTCATTTTCCACGACGCGACGCTCGAGAAACGCGGCGAGACCCTCTCTCGCAACTTCCTGTCGCTCGTCTCGCACAAACTGCGCACGCCGCTCGCGATCGCGCTCGGCAACCTCGAGCTCCTGCTCGGCGACGCGGATAACTTCACGGCCGTCCAGCAAAAGATGCTCTCCCGAATCCAAGGCGAGGACGCAAAGCTCGCCCGTCTCGTCGAAAAACTGATCACGTTCACGGCCGTGCAGAGCCCGGAGAACATCGTCCTCGACCGCACGCAGACCGCGCTGTCGGACGTCGTCGACTCGGCGCTGCGCGGCCTCGAGCTCGATCCGGGCGTGGCCGTGAAATGGGACGCGCGGACGGCGGCGGCGATCCCGAAGCCGCGCGTCGACGCGTTCCTGCTCAAGGAAGCCGTCGCCAATCTGATCGAGAACGCGGTGAAGTTCAATCCCGCGGCGAAAAAACTCGTCGAGATCGCCGTGACGCGCGAGAACGATCGCCTGAAGATCGAGATCAAGGACAACGGCCCCGGCATCCCCGGCGAGGAGCAGCCCAAGCTCTTCCGTAAATTCTACCAGATCGACCCGGACTTCACCGGCCAGGTCCCGGGATTCGGGCTAGGGCTGGCCTTCGTCAAGAGCGTCGCCGAGGCCCACGGCGGCGCGACAGGACTGCGCTCCGCGCCGGGCGAGGGCAGCGCGTTCTACTTGACTTTGCCGCTGACCTAGCCGGTCCGGCGTGCGGCCGACTAGAGGTTCGTCGTGACGAGGGTCTCGGTGGCGGCCACGCCGTCGACCGCGCGCACGCGGCTGACGATGAGGTTGGAGAGCTTGTCGACGGTGTCGGCCTCGGCGGACAGGATCATGTCCCAGCCTCCGAAGACCATGTAGACCTCGTTGACCCCGTCGATGGCGCGGATGGCGCTGACGGCCTTCTGCTCCATGCCCGGCCTGAGTTTGCACAGCACGAAGGTCTTCATCTATCTCCTCTCGTTCCAATCCGGGCTGCGATAGCGCTTCTCCAACCGCCGGCCGTCCTCCAACCACTCGCGTCGGAGTTCCGTCTTGGGGGTGAGGCCTAACTCGTGGGCCAACCCTTGGGAGACGGCGATTTCCAGCGCCTCCCGGGACGATCCCAAGCCTTCCGGCCTCAGCGAACCCTGATATAAGCCTTTTAGCGCTTTCTTGCGCAAGGCGCCGCCCAGAACCTTCCTGCCGTCCTCTCCGACCAAATCCATCGGCTCGGCGCGGGCAAAGCACGACGCGGACAGTCCGACTGGGCGATTCTGCGTCGACCACAGAGAAGTCATGACGCCCGACGACTTCAAAGCGGCGCGGATGCCCCGATGGATTTTTTGATAGATCGCCTCAGGAGCGCAGAGACGGTCCCAAGGCAAGACCACACTGAAGGTGATATCCCCATCGTGGAAGACGATCCCCCCGCCGGTGGCCCGGCGCACGGGCGAGACGTCCTTCCAGCCGCGCGCGTCACAGGCCCGGCGAGCGGCTAGGCTCGGTTGAGAGTAACCGAAGGTGCAGGCCGGACCCGACCACCGGTAGAAGCGCAGAACCAACGCGTCGGCCGGGGAGCCCAGGAGCAGGGCCTCGTCCAAGGCCATGTGCCCGGCCGCGTCGAGGACGAGGCCCGTCAGCTCAGCGCGGCGCACGAGCAGAGGAAATGGCGGTCGCCGAAGGCGCCGTCCACGCGGCCGACGGACGGCCAGAACTTCCGCTCCCTCAGCCAGGGCGCGGGGTAGGCCGCGGTCTCGCGGGAATAGGGATGGGTCCACTGATCAGAAACCACGCTCTCGGCGGTATGCGGCGCGTGCTTGAGCGGGTTGTCGTCCTTCGGCCACTCGCCGCGCTCCACCTTGCGCACCTCCTCGCGAATGGAGATCATCGCGTCGCAGAAGCGATCGATTTCCGCCTTGGACTCGGACTCCGTGGGCTCGACCATCACCGTGCCCGAGACCGGCCAGGAAACGGTCGGGGCGTGGAAACCGTAGTCCATCAGCCTCTTGGCGATGTCGTCGACGGATACGCCGCTCGCGGCCTTGAAGCCGCGCAGATCGAGGATGCACTCGTGCGCGACGAGGCCGCTGCGGCCCTTGAACAGGACGGGGTAATGGGAGTCGAGCCGCTTGGCGATGTAGTTCGCGTTGAGGATGGCGTTCTTGGTCGCCGCCGTCAGCCCCGCCGCTCCCATCATGCGGATGTACATCCAGGAGATGGGCAGGATGGAAGCCGAGCCCCACGGCGCGGCCGAGACCGGTCCGATGGCCGTGGAGCCGCCCGTCGAGGCCGCGGGATGCCCCGGCAGGAACGGGGCCAGGGCCGCCGTCACGCCGATGGGACCCATGCCCGGCCCGCCGCCGCCGTGCGGGATGCAGAAGGTCTTGTGGAGATTGAGGTGGCAGACGTCCGCGCCGATGTCGGCGGGACGGCAGAGGCCGACCTGCGCGTTCATGTTCGCGCCGTCCATGTAGACCAGGCCGCCGTGCTGATGCACGATCGCGCAGATGTCCCGGATGCCCTCCTCGAAGACGCCGTGCGTGGAAGGGTAGGTGACCATGAGGGCGGCCAGGTCGTCTTCGTGCTCGGAGGCCTTCTTCTTGAGGTCGGAGAGGTCGATGTCGCCGTGCTCAAGGCAGGCCACGGGCACGATGTGGAGCCCCGCCATCGCCGCCGAGGCCGGATTGGTGCCGTGAGCGGAGACGGGGATGAGGCAGGTCTTGCGCCGGCCGCGGCCGCGCGACTCATGGTAGGCGCGGATGACGAGCAGGCCCGCGTACTCGCCCTGGGACCCGGCGTTGGGCTGAAGGCTGACGGCGGAGAAGCCCGTGATCTCGGCCAGCCATTTCTCGAGTTGGAGCGTCAGTTCCTTATAGCCCTGCGCCTGCTCGGCCGGAACGAAAGGGTGGAGCTTGCCGAACTCGGGCCAGGTGACGGGGATCATCTCGGACGCCGCGTTGAGCTTCATGGTGCAGGAACCCAGCGGGATCATGGAGTGCGTCAGCGAGAGATCCTTGCCCTCGAGCTTGCGCAGATAGCGCAGCATCTCGTGCTCGCTGCGATGCTCCGAGAATACCCGGTGCGTCAGAAACGGAGCGGCGCGCTGGAGCGCGGCGGGGATCGCCGCGTCCGACTCGGCCAGGAGCCCCGCCGCGGTTAAGGATCGTGCTTTCGCGCCGCCGAAAATTTCCAACAAGTCCTCGAGATCCTCTTCGGAAACGGCCTCATCCAAGGCAACGCAAACGATTGCCCCGTCGAAACGCAGGTTGATCCTCTTGGCCCGGGAGGCGGCGCGGACGCGCTCCACCTCGGCGGCCGAGAGCGGAATGGCGACGGTGTCGAAGAGGGTCTCGGCGCCGGTCTGATAGCCCAGCTTCTTGAGGCCGGTCATCAGCGCCAGGGCGAGCGCGCGCACTCGTCCGGCGATGCGCCTCAGCCCGTCCGGACCGTGATAGACGGCGTACATGCCGGCGATGACGGCCGGCAAGACCTGGGCGGTGCAGATGTTGCTGGTGGCCTTCTCGCGGCGGATGTGTTGCTCGCGGGTCTGCAACGAAAGGCGCAGGGCGGGCTTGCCGCGCGCGTCCTTGGAGACTCCCACGACGCGGCCCGGCATGCGGCGCTGGAAGGTCTCCTTGACGGCGAGGTAAGCCGCGTGCGGACCGCCGAAGCCCAGAGGCACTCCGAAGCGCTGCGTCGAGCCGATCGCGATGTCGGCGTCGAACTCCCCCGGCGCCTTAAAGAGAGTCAAAGCCAAGGGGTCGGCCGCGACGACCAACAGGCCTCCAGCGGAGTGGACTTCCTCGGCGAACCGGGACCAATCCTTCACGGCGCCGCGCGTGTCGGGATATTGGACCAGAGCGCCGAGCAATCTTTGACCGACGATCCGAGACGGCTCGCCGATGAGGACCTCGACGCCCAAGGACTTGGCCCGCGTCCTCACGACTTCGACCGTCTGAGGATGACAACCGGAAGAAACGAAAAAGACGCGACCGTCGGGGTCCTCGCACGCATGCAGGCAGAGAGCCATCGCCTCCGCCGCGGCGGTGCCCTCGTCGAGAAGAGAAGCATTGGCCACGGGCAGACCGGTGAGGTCGATGATCATGGTCTGGAAATTCAGGAGCGCTTCGAGGCGCCCCTGGGCGATCTCGGGCTGGTACGGCGTGTAGGCGGTGTACCAGCCGGCGTTCTCCAACACCTCGCGCAAGATGACGGGCGGGGTCACGGTGTCGTGGTAGCCCTGCCCCAAGTAGGAGCGCCAGATTTGGTTGCGAGAGGCGATCCTCTTGAGTTCGAGAAGGGCCTCGGCCTCGGATAGAGACGCGGGCAGCTCGAGTTCCGTCTTCAGGCGGATGGCCGTCGGCACGGCCTTATCGATCAGGGAGTTCAGCGACGGCCTGCGCAGTTCTCGAAGCATCGCCGCCACGTCGGCCCCGTTGGGGCCGACGTGGCGGCGGACGAAATCGTCTGCGGCAGGCACGCAGGCCCTCGGGCACGCCCTAGCGGCTTCCATGGGCGGCCTCGGAGAGGAGGAACTTCTCGTAGTCCTCGTTGTTCATCAGATTCGACGCCTCCGCCGGAGACGCCGCCTTGATCTTAAAAAGCCAGCCCTTGCCGTAAGGCTCGTGGTTGACGAGTTGCGGGTCCTTGACCACGTCCGCGTTGGCCGCGACGACCTCGCCGGAGACCGGCGCGTAGATGTCGAAGGCCGCCTTGACCGATTCAACGACGCAGCAGGGCTCGCCCTGCTTGACCTTGCGCCCAAGCTTGGGCGGCTCGACGAAGACCACGTCCGTGATCTCCTTCTGCGCGTGCTCGGAGATGCCCACCGCCCCGACGTCGCCATCCAGGCGCAGCCACTCGTGCGATTTCATGAATTTCAGGCTCTTCGGGTCGA
>Ga0154316_125_pt1 | contig 19265 bp, 14 predicted proteins | sample RifGroA2_FD_105610 | JGI IMG/M metagenome (GOLD analysis project Ga0154316, IMG submission 105610) | Elusimicrobia bacterium GWA2_66_18
TCCGGCGTCCGTCTTGTAGAAGAGCGAGTTTTTCCGGTGGAGGATCGCTTTCTTGAGCGCTCGCTCGCAGACGTTGTTGTCCAACGGGGCGTCGGCCTTCTATTACGATGTGACGCGCCAGATCTACTACGGCAACGATTGTCCCTACGCCGAACATGGATACTTCCCCGGGGAAACGCACAAGAGGGTGCTGGGTTTCGGAATGGTCACCTCGGCCCATCGTCAGCATCCCGTCCTCTGTCGCGCCATACGCGGATCGCGCAACGACACGGTCACCGTCGAGGATACGGTCAATCACTTGAAGTCCTGGGGGTTCAAGAAGTTGACCCTCATCCTCGATCGCGGAATGATTTCCAAGGACAATGTCGAGTTCATCGTGAAGTCCGGATTCGATCTTGTCGGTCTTGTTCCTTCAAACAACAAAGAAGTGTGGGACTACATCACCCGCTGGTCCGACGCCGATCTGGAGCGGCCGCAATATGTGGTGGAGCGAGCGTCTTCCGGGGTCCAAGTCTATGTGCGGGCTTGGAACGCGCCGTTGCTGGGACGCAAGCAGATGCGTGTCGCCTTAGTGCTCGATCCAGTCCGAGCCGCCAACGAGCGAGTCGCCAGGGATGGACTCATTCACGCCGTGGATACGGCCGCCAATCCCAAGCGCCTGAGCGAACTTCGAGAGGACTTGGGGGATTTGGCGATTCCGGCTCCCGGGCGCAGGGGCTTTGTCATCGACAGGGACGGCGCTGCTCGGGAGCGGATTGGCGATGGAAGGTTCTTGGTCTTCTCGACCAATCCGGACATGCAGGCTGATGAGATGTTTCGGGTTTACTTTCAGCGCGATGAGGTCGAGAAGGCATTCCGCACTTTGAAGGGCCAACTATCCCTCGGCCCTATTCGCTATCGACGGCGTGAACACATCGACGCCTATACGACCGTGCTCTATATGGCGTATCTGCTCTGGAGCCGAACCCAGGAGCGCTTAGCCGAGAAATACCTCACGATGACGGTCACCAAGGCCTTAGAGTCCGTCGAGGATATCCATCTGGTGAGGTTTGAGGCAGGAAAACAGAAATTCGAATGGACGACGAGGCGCTCTCAGGAGCAAGAGAAAATCATCAAGCTCGTCGGAGCGGGCGAGTTTTTATGTAGTGATAAGTCGTCCGGAAGATAGGTGGAAAGGGTCCTGCGCCCGGAGGCCGAGCCTCTTGAGCCGCGCCAAGAGCCGTCGGCGATCCGTCGATTCTCCTTCCAGGAACCTCTTCATCGGATGTCCGTATTTGGTGATTGTATCAATTGCCGACACGACTGAGCCTGTGCTACGCCGGCCGCGCCGTTCCCGCCGACAAGAAAGGCCGCAGCTCCGCGCTTCCGAACAGGGCCAAGTAGAGCGCCCAGGTGCGCGGGCATGAGTCGCGCATGCGGCAGTCCCGGCAGACCGGGGCCTGCGGCCGCGCGCCGGGTCTTTGCGGGTCGAGGGACTCCTCCAGGCGGTCGAGGTCGTCGACGCGAAAGCGCCTCCAGTCCTCGTCGGCGTCAGGACCCGTCCTCTGTTCTGAGTCGAGATGGCAGAAAGGGACCGCCTCCGTCGAAGCGGGAACGCCCGCCTGGGCGGCGGCCCGCAGCGCCTCTCGGATATGGGGGGAGGCGTCGGAAAGCCGCGGCAAGGCCGAGGCTTCGACGCCGTCGCGGGTCTCCACCGGCCGTGGAAAACAGAACTGCACGCGCCTGACCCCCAGCTTCGCGGCTAAAGCCGCGACGAGGCGAAGTCTCCGGCAGTTTCGCCGAAGGACCGGCACGTTGAGCGCCACCTCGCGACCGGCCGCGACGGCGGCCCTCACGCCCATCAGCGTCTGACGAAAAGACCCCGGAGCGCGCGTCAGTTGGTCATGTGTCGCTTCGTGCGCGCAGTAGAGGGTGATTTCGAAGGCGTCCACCAGAGGAAGAAGCTCCCGGCGCGCGTCCGCGCGCGCCAGGACCCGGCCGCTTGTCTGAAGCTGGATGAAGGCATAACCCATCATGCGCGCCCGACGCAGGAGCCCCGCCAGATTCGGCCAAAGCAAGGCCTCCCCGCGCATCACCACGAGTTCGGAGCAGGCGGCGCGCCGCCCTTCGGCCAAGGCCTTCAGGGCGTCGTCGAAAGAGCGATCCCGGCGATGCGAGAGGTCCCGAAGGGTGCAGTGCTCGCAGTCGGTATCGCAGCGCGCGCTCAGGCGCAGCATAAGCCGTCGGCCGCCGGGCAGAGCGGCCAGCGCGCATTCCTCTGCCGAGGACGCTTCCCGCGCCGCGGGCCGCCGCGCGATGAAGGGGCCCAGAACCAACGCGTCGGCGTCCGGCATGCCGAGAAAGCACTCGACCGCGTCCTCAGGCGTGCAGACGATGGGTTCCCCTCGACGGTTGAAGGAGGTGTTGAGCAGAAGAGGCACGCCGGTGAGCTTGTGGAACTCGGTGATGAGCGCGTGGTAGAGCGGGCTCGCGTCGCGATGGACTGATTGCGGGCGGCTCGTGCCGTCGACATGAGCCACGGCCGGAACCTGCTTGGCGCGACCAGACCTAAAAGGCAGCGCGAAGAGCATGAAGCGGGAATCAAAAGCACCCTTAAACCAGTCTTTTTCGCGGCCGGCCAGGATGGAGGGCCCGAAGGGACGCCAGGACTCGCGATCCTTGATTCGATTGACTCGGGCGTGCATCTCGACCTGGCGCGGGTCGGCCAGGATGCTGCGCGCGCCCAAGGCGCGCGGGCCGAATTCCATGCGCCCCTGGCACCAGCACACGACCCCTCCTTTGGCCAGGAGTCGGGCCGTCTCGCAAGCGACGGACCCTGTCCGGCGATAATCCAGGCCCGCGTGCTTGAGGGCCGCCTCGGCCTCGCGCTGCGTGAACTCAGGCCCGAGATAAGAGTGCCCCAGTAATTTCGCGGCTGGAAAACCCAAAACGGCGGCGGCCTCGAGCGCCGCTCCCAACGCCGTGCCCGCGTCGTTGGCCGCCTGCGAGACGAACATCGCCTTGGGCCGCAAGACGCGGCGAATGAGCGCGTTCATTCGGCAATTGAGGGCCACCCCCCCCGACAGGCAGAGGCCCTCGCCGCGGGCGACGCCGGAGTCCTTGAGCAGAGCCGACATGAAGCCCTCGAGAGCGGCCTGCAGAGAGGCGGCGAGGTCCTTATGCCGGCGCGCCAGCGGCGCTCCGGGACGCCGGGCCCAGAGGGCGAAGCGCTCCGTCAGCCCCCGCTCATGGACGCGATAGTCGTCAAGCGCGCGAAAAGAGAGGAAGCGGGAGAAGTCCAAGGACGGCTTGCCGAAAGAGGCAAGAGCCATGACGCTCCCCTGCCCGTGCGAACCGAAACCCAGGAGCCGCGTCACCGTCTCATACACGCCCCCGATGGAGCGATCGCTCAGGCTCAGGATATCGCGGACCTGACGGATTCGACCGCGCGCCGCCTTGAACACGGCGGCGGTCTCCCGGTCGCCGCGCCCGTCGACGGAGAGTATCCAGGACTCCTTTTGCCCCGAGAGGCGCCAAGCGGAGGCGGCATGACAGAGATGATGCGAAAGATAGACGACGCGCCCCGCGCGCAAAGCGGGGATGGGCTTGCGCGAATCAAGGGGCGAGTAGGCCCGGCGGTAGCGCGCGGGGATGCCGTTGACGGCGAGCACGTCCATGTCGTCGAGGGAGAGACGACGAGGAGAGAGGAGCGCTGCGATGGAGCGCCGGCACAAGACCTCCTCGAGGCAGAGGGTGGGGTCGGAGGCGATGGTCGCGCCGGGACGCGGCGAAGACTTCCAGCCGTGATGACGCACCCGCGAGAGACGTTCCTCTTCCACCGCGCCCGCGACCGAACCCCCGTCGAGCAGCGCGGCCGAGTGTTCCTGCATGGTCGTGACGGAAAGGCCCAGGACCCAACGCGCCTCGCCGCCGTCTTTCGGCTTGGGCAGAAGATACGAGGGTGGAAACGGCGCCGGCAGGGAGGGACCGGGAGCGCCGCATAAACGAGAGAGCCAGCCGGGCCGCCGGTCGATGACGCGTCTCAAGGTGGCGCTCGAGGCTCCGTAGACCGGCCTTAGAGCGTCCTGCGGACACGCCTCGACGCAGTCAAAGCAGCTCAGACAGCGCTGAGCCCCTCCCGCCGAGAACTTCCCGTTCGAGACGAGGCTTTGCGCTGGACATATCTCGACGCACAGCCCGCAGGAGTTGCATCGGACGGCGTCGGCCAGGATGGGGGGCGCTCCAGGCGCAGGCGGCTCGGTCGCGATGGTCGGCCTGCGCGCCACGCCCCATTCCAGCCCATCAAGGAGGATGTCGTCCGGCAGCGGCGAGTCCACGGGATCATCGCTCAAGGCGCCGGCCAGCCAAGCGAGGGCGCGAGGCTCGAGCGAAGCCGCCAGGATCGTCGCGGGACGCACGCCCTGCGGCCCCCCGGCTCGCCGCCAGCTTCGGAAATAGACGGCGGCGCCCCCGGCGAGACGGGCCCGCAGACGGTCCTCCGCGCGGGATCGTTCTTTCTTCTCGTCCCAGATCTCCGCCAGAGCGATCATCAGCAGAGGCTTGCGGCGACGGTCCTCGAAAGACTCCTTGAGATCTCTGCCCTGGGCGGCTCGCAAACGCTCGATCCTGCACGCGAACAGCGGCGACAGTCGTCCGCGCAGCCAGGTCGTCGCCCGAGCGGTCAAAAGGCCGTCTCCGCGCTTCTCGGTCAGCCTGAGAACCATCTCTTCATCCGTCAAAACCAAAGAGAAGCGCGCCAGTCCCAGGGACTGAAGGCCGTCGATGAGAGCTCTTGGCTCCAGGCGGGTGCCGAAATAGTCGGTGACGGGGCGAGAGTTCGTCGTCATTGGTCAAGTTCCCCGATGGGCTCTATTATATAGAATGAGAGTCTCGACAAGGCGCGCCATGGCGAATCTCGGCTACATCCAAGTCATACGACGATGCAACCAACGCTGCAGGTTCTGTTCCAACCCGACCAATGACCGCGAACTCGCGCTCCCTCAAGCCAAGCGTCTTGTCGACCGCTATCGCAAGCAAGGCTATGACGGCGTCATCCTGACCGGCGGCGAGCCCACGCTCTACAGGCCGCTCGCAGGACTCATCGCCTATGCCGCGCGCCGGGGAATGCCCTGCCGCCTTATCACCAACGCCCAACGCACCGCGGATGCCGCCTACCTCGACGACCTCTTTCGTTCGGGCCTACGGCATCTCCACGTCAGCATCCATAGCCACCGCAAGTCCGTGCAGACCGATCTGACGGGAAACCCCGATTCCCTGGCGAACATCATACGCACGCTCGCGCTCCTGAGCCGCCGCCAGGCGAGCGTGGACATCAACCAAACCATCTGCGCCCAGAACGCGGACCATATCCACCAGACCGCTCGCTGGATCTGCAAGCGCTTCCCCTACATCCGGCACTTCTCTTGGACCTATCTCGACACCCTGGTTGAAAGGGTGGACGAGGACCGAAGCACCATCCCGACGCTGAAAAGCACCAAGCGCTCGCTGCTCTTGGCCATGAGAGACCTCGCGCGCGGCGGCCGCACCTTCCGTCTGGAAAAGGTCCCCCTCTGCCACATGGGCGAGTTCGGCCACTGCGCGACCGAGACCAGGGCGATCGTGAAGGGAGATCGGCGCGCCATCGATTTTCTTGACGAACGGCGCTCCTACCGAGAGAGCCTCTGGCGCTACGGCAAGGCCAAGACCTGCCGAAAATGCTCCCTCACCGCGATCTGCGCGGGACTCTGGGACATGGGACGCAGCTACGATCCGGCGGAACTCGTCGCGCAGAAGAAGGATCCGCGCCCGATCATCCGCCGCATCATCACAGGGAAGGATTAAAACTGAAGACCGCGGCAGAACGCCGTCAATTCCGCGTCGGCGGAATGCGTGGAGGCCACGATTTCGGCGGGAAACGAAGCGGCCAGGACCTGCCCGGGATCGGCCGGCGCGCGCGCCAAGAGGCGCCGCGGACTGCGCACATGGCCCAAGCGCAGAAGCCCTCGACGCGGCCGAACGGCCTCGGCCAACACCAGGTTGGAGGCATAGACCTCGCCGTCCGTGTCGACGACCAATCCGTCGTTGTACAGGGGCGTGGACCCCGTCCGAGACCGGTTGACGACTTCGACCGGCAGGCCCGCGTCCGCCAGACGCGTCAGGGCTATGCGCAAGGCCGCGAAAGCGGCGGAGAGCCCCGCCAGCTGCTCGGGCGTCCAGAACACGAAGTAAGCGGGCAAGAAATTGAACCGGACAAATCCTCGTCGGCGCGCGTCCAAAAAGCGCCGCGCGGTCTTGGCCGGAGCTTCTCCAGGCGGGATGAGGAAGTTGTGCACCACCCGTGGCAGGCGCGCCGCGCGAGGGTCCGGCCGGCTCACGAAGACCTCCACTTCAGGCCGGCGCGAGAGCAGGTCGGCGACCTGCGGCAGGCCTCCGCCATGAGTGGGTAGTTCAACCGCGATGCCCGGCGCCAGTGTCGCCAGACGTTCCAAGCCCCGCCTCACCAGGTCCGGGCGCAAGAGGGGTTCTCCGCCGAAAAGTTTTACGCAAGCGGGCTCAGCCAACGACGGCAGAAGGCCCTCCAGCGCCGCATCGAGCGTGCCCTCCTCCATATCGGCGTCCTCGAAGGACTGTGGGCAGTACCCGCAACCCCGGTCGCAACGGCGCGTGAGAACAAGGAGCAGCAGCCGCTCTTTTCTCACGATGCCTTGCGGACCTTCGCTTTCGGGGAGGACTTCCCCTTTGTGACGGGGACGAACTCGTCCCAGCCGAAAAGCTCGGGATACTCGCGCCAGGGCCCCTCGCAGCTGGAGCGCCAGTCGCACTCGACGCAGCGCGGTCCGCGAACCTTCCCCTCGTCGACGCGGGTACGGGTGTAGTCCGGGATCACGCAGTCGGCGTCGTAGATGCGCGTGCGCGGGATGATCCGCTCGGCCACGTAGCTCTCGTAGCCCGACATCAGGCAGTAGGGGATGGCCTCCGTCATCACGGTCTTGCCCGCCTTGATCCCCACGTCGAGGGCCTTCTTGACGTAGGGCTCGATGAGGGATTTGCGGGCGGTCAGCCACTCCTTGTTCTCGCCGGCGCGGCCGCTCATGTGCATGAAGGCGAACTGGAACTGATCGACGCCCAGGGAGACGAACAGGCGCGCCAACGCCGGCAGGTCGCGATAGTTGGCCTTGTTAATCACCGAGTTGGTGATGACTCTCTGGCCCAAGCGCTTGAGGATTCTGATCCCCGAGACCGTTTGCACGAAAGCTCCGGGAGCTCCCGTCAGCCAATCGTGGATCTTCGGAGTGGAGCCATGCAAGGACGGACCGAATTCGTTGACGCCGGCGTCGATGAGACGCCTGCAGAAGTCCTCATAGCAGAAGGTGCGGCCGTTGCTCTGCACCTGTATGAGCGTGTAGCCGAGTTTACGCGCCTTGCCGACGATCTCCACGATCCGTTTATGCAGGGTAGGCTCGCCGCCGGTGATGACGACGCCTGCGGCCCCGCCGGCGCGACCCTCCTCCAAAGATCGAATCAGCTCTTCCTCGGCCTTGGCGGGCAGGCGCTCGCGCTTGTCGCCCTGGACGCAGAACTGGCAGTAGTTGTTGCAGCGGAAGCCCACCTTCAAATCGATCCGTTCGCTCATGACTTCGCCTCCGCCCGGACCTGCGCCGCAACCGCCGGCGCCGACGTCAAGAGGGGCTCCAATTCGCAATCTCCGAAGGCGTCCAGATAGCGGTCGAACACTCCCGCGCATTCCTCCCGCGCCGCGCAGGAGCGGCAAACAGCGGGCCTGCGTCGACGGCGGCCGGCGTCTCGGCTCAGAAATCCCATAAGACCCGGCCTTCCCCCCAAGGAACGGCGCTCCACCGTGGCCCGCGGCGAGAAATGAGCGTCGTTGGAGAATTCGCGGCGTCCTCCTAGAACGCAGAGCGGCAGGCCGAAGAGGCGCAGGACCACGCCGCTGCCTTCGAAAAGCCGGATGAGGGCCGGCAAACGCGCACGCCATTTTGAAAGCGGAACGGCCAGGACCGGGTAGGCGCGCGCGGCCCTTCCCTCCGGAGCGACGTTGGAGAGCAGGCAGTGACGGATCGCCGCGCGCGAGAGCAGCAGGCTCAAAGTCTCATCGAGGCGCTCCCAGTTCAGGCGCGTGACGACGGTGTTGGCGAGAAGGTAGATGCGGCCGCTCCGCCCGATATGACGCTCGATGTTCTCCAGCGCCTTCATCGCCCGGGCGAACGAACCCGGCGTCCGGGTCGAGGCGTCATGGAGTTCCGCGTCGGGGCCGTGCACGGACAGGCAGAGTTCGTCAACGAGAGGCAGGACCTCGCGGGCGTAATCCTTCCGCGCAAAAAGCCCCCCGTTGGTCGTCAGGTAGGTCTTGAAACCCAGCTTCCTGGCCGCGAGGAGCGCCGCGGGCAGGAGGGGGTGAGCCGTGGGTTCCCCCCCCGTGAAGGTCACATGGTCGAACCCCGCGCGGCGGCGCTCGCAGAGCACGGCCGACACCTCCTCCGCCTTCAGCGGAGAGCGGCGCCAACGCGCCATGCGCAGGCTCTCCGAGCAGAAGGCGCAGCGCTGGCCGCAGGCGTAGGAGAGATGGAGTTCCAGCCGCCGCGGAGTCGGACTCGCCGCCGATGCGGTCTTCATGAATATCTCAACTCCTTCCTCTCCGCAGGCCGGCTTCGCAGATGTTCCTCGAAGGTTCCCACGCAGCGCCGATGGTCCGGGCAGCCCCGACAACCTTCAGGCTTGACGAATGCCTGGTGAAGGAGATAGAGCTTCATCGAGTCGGCCACGTCCTCGCCGGGGCAGGAGGCCCGCCCCTGAATCTCGCGCGCCACGCAGACCGGGAACCCCGTCAGGGATTTCACGCGTCCCGTGAGGGCTCGACGGAGCTCGGCGTAGCCGGGAGCGGCCTCGCGGTAGGGGACGTTCATCCCCTCCGGGTCCTTGGGCCGCAAGGGATGGATCGAGAACGGCCAGCCCCGGACCCGGGCCAGGGCCTCCAGAGCCGGAAGATCGGAGAGATTCGCGCGGCAGGCGTTGGCGTGGACGAAGACGCGCGCGCCGGCCGTCCGGGCCGCCTCCAGACCGCGCAGAGCGGCGTCGAGAGAGCCGGGGCGACGAGTCACGACGTCGTGGACCTTGGGATTGGAACCATGAATGGCCAGGGCATAGGACTTCACCCCGGCCTCAGCCAAGGGACGAGCCAGCTCCGCCAAGCGCACGCCGGAGGTCATCACTTCGACATCCGTGAAGCCTCGACGCCGACAGAGCCGGACAATGTCGGGCAGGCGCGGATGAGCCGTCGGCTCATTGCCGACCAGGGCGATGCGCTTGCGCCGCAGGTTGGAATTCTCGGCCAAGAAGGCGTCCACCTCATCGATCGACTGGAAGCCCTCCTGCGGCTTATTGCGGCAGAAGAGGCAGTCTAAATCGCAGCCTCCACGGATGAAAAGGAAGGCCCGATCGAGCCACGGCATGCGCTCATTCAAGAAACGGGCCTGGTCGGGCAGCCCGGCCTCAACCACGCCCCGCCTGACCGCAGGGTCCTCGGCGCCATAGACGGGATGAAAATCGCCAGGGCGGGTTGGACGGCGACGCTCGAGCCAATAGCGCTGAAGCGCCAGGCCCACCTTGATGTTATTAAGCACGATGTGGCCGCCCTTGGTGCCGGCCGGATAGGCGGCGAGAAGCCGCTCATAGGGCTTGCGGGGCTCGGAGTCGACGGCGTCCGCTTCCAGGATATCGTCGAGACTCCCCAGGCGCAGCGCCTTACGGACCCGCGGCAGGGCCTCCTCGAGGAAGATGCCCCCATCCCAGTAGAGAGCGCCGTCGGTGTCGACGATGACCTCCCGGCTCAACATGACGGGCTCGCTGTCCGAGGCGCGATTGATGAGTTCCGCTCGTCCTCGGGCCTCGTAGCGGTCGAGCGACGCAAGAAGCTCCCGCAGGGCCCGGGGGCTCCAGAGCACGCCGACTCGGTAGCCGAACTGGATGCGACGAGCGCCCAGATTCTCGAGGGCGAGAAGATCGGAGTCAAAAGAAGCGGCGCGCGACGGGTCCACCACGGCGTTGACATGGTATTGAAGGCCTGAGGCCTCCAGCCGCCTCAGGGCGGCCTCCATCGCGGCCTGGGCCCCGGCGCCGGCGCCGCGCAAACGCGCGGCGTTGGCCTCCCGCGGACCGTCGAGACTCAGATGAACGTAACTGTCGAAACCCTTGAGAAAAGCAAGCTTCTCCTCATCGAGGAGCAGCCCGTTGGTGGTGAGGTTGACGCGCAGGGATTTTTTCCCGCGGCGCGACCGGGCGTAGAGCGCCGTCCGGCGGACGAGGTCCCAAGCCAGAAGGGGCTCGCCGCCGAAGAAGTTGAGCAGCAGGTTCTCGGCGCGCGATGACATCAGGAGATCCGCGCTGCGGCGGGCAGTCGCCTCATCCATGCGTCGGGGACCGCGGCGGATGCGGCAATAAGCGCAGCGCAGCTGGCACTCATATGTGGTCATGAGCATGACCGAGCGCGTCATGTTCAGGGTCTTCTCAGGCGGCACGAAGCTCGCCCTCCCCGTGCCGAGCAAGATAATCCGCCCAGACGCCGTCGCAAGAAGGACGAAGCGCGCAGCTTTCGCAGGCCGCGCCGAAAGACAGCAGCGGCCGGCGCCGGGCGCGGCAGGAGACGGCGGGAGAGGGTCCCTCGACCGTCTCGTCATAGAGGGCGCGGTCCTCGTGGCGCGGCGCGAGCTTGCCGTCCCATAGGCAGGGCGGTAGGCCGAACACGGACAGAGCCATCCCCACCTCTTCGGCGGCCAAAACGGCCGCAGCCGCAGCCGCGGCGAAGGGCTCCAGGCGAGGGCAGTCTTCCAGCGGCAAACCTCCCCAGCCCGGCGGCGGCTCTCGGTGCGCCAACAGCGCCTCCCGCACGCCCTCCGCGGCTAACCTGCGCGCCCAGGAAGCTAGACCCTCAAGATCCTCCTGCACAGGGAGCATCCAGGCCCAGATCTCGCCGCCGCTACGCATCCAATGACGCAGCCCGAGTGTGGTCTGAGCAAGCGCCCCGGGCACGCGCGCGCGCGCGTCGTGCCGCGCCGCCTCGGGAGAAAACAGCGGGACGACCACGCGGCGCAATTCCCGGCGCGTGCGCAAAAGGGTGACCCTACGCGCATCGACGAGGGGACGAGCCGTGGTATAGAGGCTCAAATCGTGCAGTTGCAACGCCTCGGCATCGTCGAGAACGCTCTCCAGCTCGGCGATCAACAAGGATTCGCCACCGCCCAGCACGCCCCGTTCGGCGCGTAGCGCCGCCTGAGCCAGCGCGGAGGACAAGGCCCCCTTCCGCCGGAAGCTGGGACGACGCAGGGAGCAGCAACCGTTGACGCAGCCGGGAATCGCTTCGATGTAGTGAGTGCGGGAGGGTAGGAGGACCTTCATTCCCTCGATCTGAGCGAGGTTTCGCTCGACCGTGTACACCGGGGCCTGATGATCGTCTCCCTCGTAAAAGCCGGCGGGGACCACGCCGGCGGAAGCTGCGATCTCGTGGATACCGGTGCCGGGATAGACCTTGGTCTTGTGCACAAGAACCCGGTCCGGGTCAATTCCTCGAAGGAAGATGCCGGTTTCACGCGTGGACTCCAGATCATCGCCAGGATTGCCCACCATGAGCATCAGAACCGCCTGCATTCCCGCCTCGCGCGTGGCGGCGAAAGCGGCGGGCACGCGGTCCAGGTCCAGATGCTTGCCGATGGCCTTCTGCACCCGCGACGAACCGCTCTCTATTCCATAGGAAATCTCGCGGCAGCCGGCCGCCGCCATCTCCCGCGCCAGCGTCGGATCCATCGCGTCGGCCCGCGTCATGCATATCCACCGGATGCCGGGCGCCTCTTGGCGCAGCAAGACGCAGATCTCCAATATACGCTTTCGATCTCGGGTGAAGAAGTTGTCTCCGAAAACGAAGTCGCGCCACCGGTAGCGGCGGGCCATCTCGGCGACCTGGCGCACGAAATAGGCGGGAGAGTGGAGACGGGGCTTCCCTTTAAAGGTGCTCATCGGACAGAACACGCAGCGATAGACGCAGCCGCGCGAGCTCAGGAGCATGATGGCGCTGTGCATGGCCAGGCACCGACGCCCCGCCGCGGTCACGGGACCGGCCAGGGCCTCCGCGCGCGGGCGGCGGAAACGACGCAAATTGGACTCGGCGTCGAAGAGGTCGAAATCCGGGGAGGGAAGGGAATCGAGATCCGAGAAAGCTTCTCTTTCAGAGGCATAGCGGACCGCGCCGCCCTCGGCCCAGACGAGACCAGCGATCTTGCGCGTATCGCCGCCGCGCCCGAGAGCCTCCACGAGCTCAGGCAAAGTCGCCTCCCCGTCGCCGACCGCTACCCAGTCGGCGCCGGTACGGCGCAGGACCAACTCAGGATTGGTGCTCGCGAAGGGACCGCCGACGACGATGCGCAGGCCCTCCGTCTCCGCCTTCAGACGCCGGACGAGGGCGACGACGGCCCCTCGGTTGGAACTCTGGCAGGAGACTCCGACCAAGTCCGGCCTCTCGGCGCGGACCAGCGCGGAGGCGTCGCTAAGCATATCTTCCTTGAGGACGCGGTCGTAGTCTCTCCCGACAACCGAGACGCCGCGCTCCTTGAGGATGGCTCCGAGCAGCGATAGGCCGTACGGCGGCCCGAAATAGACGGGCGGCGGGTCGGGATTCAGGGGATTAAAAAGCAGGACCTTCATCGGGCCTCCGCGAACGAGCGCCCGATCTCAAGGTTGCTGAGCAGAGTGCGGCGCATGGAGCCTTGGCCATAAGCCGAGGCGAGGATGGCGAAATTGTCGAAAGGCGTGGCCCCATAAGTTTCGAAAAGGCCGGCCCGCCGAACGTCGGCCACACGAAATCGCTTCTTCATCTCCTGGAAATCCTCCTCCAAGCACACTCCGGTCTCGCGAAAGACCGTCCCGTCGCAGTCCACCGTGAGTTCGCTGTTGAGCACCACCGGCTCGCGGCGCTTCCGGGTGAAGTTGACCAGTTCCACGCCCAGGCGCCGGGCGGCGTCCGCGGCCCGGTCCATGGACCGGCTCAAGGCGGCGGCCTGCTCGGCCGTCCAATAACGGCCGAGGGCGTAGTTGATCTGAATGCGGCGGTGGCCCATCGCCGCCAGGGTCTCGACGCGCTCGTGCGCGCGCTCCGCGTCCTCGGGCAGGACCACGGCGATGACTTGATAGGGGATGTCGGCCCCGCGCAGGCGCTCGAGCCCCGAGCACAGGGCTGCCCAGGAGCCGGCGCCCCGCGCCGTCGGACGCTGGGCATCCTGGGCGCTCATCGTGCCGTCACAGCTGACTTCGACGCAGAAAGAATGCTCGCGCAGGAAGGCGACGGTCGCCGCGTCGAGAGCAAGCCCGTTCGTCGTGAGAAGAAAGCGCACGGTCTTGCCCGCCTCTCGGGCCAGGCGCTCGGCGAGCTTCGCGGCGCCGCGCACCACGGGCAGGGCCAGCAGGGGCTCGCCGCCGAAAAACTGCAGATCCACGTCGCGGCGCAAGGAGCGCATCAACCAGCGCACGCCGGCCTCCGCCGTCTCGACGTCCATGGAGGCGCCGTACTTGCGGACCCGGCAGTAAGCGCAGCGCAGTTGGCAGGCATGCGTGACGAGGAGGATGAGCCGGTCGCTTCCGGAGCCGGAGAAGAGCGCGCGCAGATGGTCCGCGCTCGGGCGCAGCCCCCCCTTCACGAGGCGCCGCAGAAGGCGGCGGCGATAGAAGGCCCAACCGAGCAGGTACGCGCGCCGCGCGGCGGCCTTGGGACCGTCCGGGGCCGTCTCGGCGCTGTGCAGCGCCTCGAAAAGCGCCGAGTCCAGCGCCCCCAGCGCCAAGCGCGCCTGCGCGCCGCCGTCCGCACCGACGGCCCGCAGGGCGAGTTCGGTCCGGTCCAGTTGCGCCTCATAGAGGGACCTCACGCGGGAACCTTCCCCAGCCGGGCGCCCGACGCGCGGAAGAAGCGCCCGACGCGCAGTCCGAAGGAGATGTTGTTGAGCAATGCCGCGCGCACGTCGGGACGGCCATCGTAGAGCCGCACGAGGGTGTAGTAGGAATGGAAACGACTCCAACGAAGCGAGTTGATGTCCTTGACCGTGTCCAACGTCCCGACATGGAAGGGGGCTTCGCCCGTGGGAGGAGTGGTCTCGAACATCCACTCGCTCATCTGGTGCAGAGAGCCGTCGGGGTCCACCATCAGTTCGCTGTTGAGAACCGTGGGCTCCAAGCGCTGGCGCGCGTTGCCGAGCTGGACTGCGCCGCAATCCAGCTCCCGGGCGTGGCGCGTCAAGACGAGCTCAACCTGCGAGAAAAAACTCTTCTCCTCATCGGCGGACCAGACGCCGCCGATGGCGTAACTGAGGTCGAAACGCCTCACTCCGATCTCGTAGAGGTGCTCGAAGTTCTCCGCCAGGCGCCGGACGTTCGAGGGGCTGGCCACCACGATGACGAAATGAGGCGAACCGGCGCGCAGCGCGCGTTCGACGCCCGCGCGCGTGGCCGCGTACGGGTCCAGCCCGCGATCGTAGGCGGACTTGTAGCGGTTGTGGTCCTCCCGGGCCCCGTCCATGCTGAATTCCAGGAGCACGCCGCGCTTGGCCGCCCACTCCAGGACGGCGTCGTCGAGGAGGACGGCGTTGGTGACCATGTAGAAGCCGAGGTCCTTGCCCAGCGCCTTCGCGCGGCGCGCGGCGTAGGCCGAGGCCTCGCGCACCACCTCGAAATTCATCAGGGGCTCGCCTCCTCCGAAGTCGAGACGCACGCGCCCGGACTGGTGGCCCAGAAGGAGGTCGGCTCCCTTCAAGGCGGTCGCCAGGGGCATGAGCGAATCGCCCTTGAGGATCGGACAGTAGCGGCAGCGCAGCTGGCAGCGCCGGGTCACGAAGAGCTGGAGATTCGCCTTCAGCGAGGCGCGGCTGCTCACGCGACCGCATGAACGCGGCCCGCGTGGAGGTCCACGGCGCGGCGCAGGCGCGCCGCGCGCTCCGGATCCTCGCCGCGCGCCGTCAGGCTCTCGCTGCGCAGAAGCCACTGGAAGAGCAGCCCCTCGAGCTGCGCCTCCCAGTCCAAGCCCGGGGCCTTGCCGGCCAGCCTCTCGGCCCAGGCCGCGACGTCGGGGTCTAAGGGCGCGTCGCGCTCGACGAGAGCGTAATCGTACTCGGGGAATCCCGGCACGGACAGGACCCCGCGCGTCTCCACCCGGTCCGCCAACCCCGAGCGCTCCAGCGCGCGCAGACTGGCCGTCCCCGGGAAGGAGATCAGATGGCTGATGACCGGCTCAAGGACGCTGAAGGATCGGCCGCACTCCTCGCGCAGACGCACGATGCGCGCCAGGCTCTCGAGAACGTCCTCGGGGCGGGTCCGGGCGTTCGTCGCGATGAAGTGATGCGCCTGCCGGACCCCGCGGCTCGAGAGAGCTCGCGCCACGGCCGACACTTCTGCCGCGCCGTAGCCCTTGCCCAAGCGCTCGAGTTCCGCGTCGCAGAAGCTCTCCGTGCCCAGGTAGAGTTGAGGGTCAGCGGAAGGCTTACCGCGGCCCAACTTCGCCGCGAAGACCCCTCCGGAGAGCGCGTCGAGGAGCCTGTCGTCGAGGCCCTCGAGGCGGCCGTTGGGGCCGCGGCGGAAGAAGGCGCGCACGCTCGCCTGGATGAAGCGAATATGGAAGGGCGAACGGCGCACCACTTCGAGCACGGCTAGGGCGCGGTCCGGGTCGCAGAGGAAGTCGTCGTCATAGAAGCCGACCCCGAAAGCTTCGTCCGGGGCGGCCCCCCAGGAGCCGTAGATCTCCTTGAGGCGGCGGCCATAAGCCGCCAGCACATGGCCGACCTCGTGCGCGCTCTTGCCGTGGAAGAGGCCTTGGTCCGGAGAAGTGCAGAAGCGGCAGGCGCTGCCGCAGCCCCGGGAGAGACAGAAGGTCGGTCCGGACTCGGCGTCGCGGCGCTCCAGCAAGGAGAGGTCGAGGACGGCGTCGTCGAGGTCCGCGACGCGCAAAACTTTCTCGGCCCCCGCCCAGACGACCGCCCGGTCCGCGTCGCAGGCCAGCACGCCGTCGAGCCCCAGCAGGGCCCCCCGCGCCGACTCGTCGAACGATCCCGCGGGGAATCGCCCGGCCAGGGCGGCCAAGCGCGGCAAGGACTCCTCGCCGGCGCCGCGAGCCGCGAAGTCGACGCCGGGCAGATGGACGAGAGCGGCCTCGGGATCGCGGGTGGGCATCAACGCCCCGATCGCCACGCGCGCGCGCGAACGCGAGCGCACGAACTCCACCAGGAGAGCTGCGTCCTCGAAATAGGCGTCGTAGAGACTCAGGGCGATCAGCCCGATATCGGGGTTCTCGTCGAGAAGGCGGGCGAGCCTCTCGCGCTGTCCGGCCTCGCGGGCGAAGCGCGAGACCTTCACGTCGGAGAAAACGAGGGGCACTCCCGCCGCGCGCAGCGACGAGGCGAGATAGAGCGCCCCCTGATTGAGGCGGTCGGCGCCTTCTTTTCCCGGAGCCTCCAGGAGACTGCGGAAGAGGAGGACTTTGGCGGGAGCGCAGACTCCCGCGACGGGGTAGGCGGAACCCGTGGAGGCGCCGGAGAACGCCGCGGAGAACTGGGCGCTCGCGGCGGCGTCAGGCGAGACGACCTCCAGCGCCCGCCCTCCCGAGGGCAAAGCCCTCCAGGAACAAGAAAGACCCTCGGCGGATGGGTCGCGGATCACGCTGACCCGTGCGGGAGAATGCCCCGCCGCGCGGAGCGTTTGCGCGGCCAGCCGAGCCAGGCGGATCAGCCCAGCGCGTCGGTGACGGACTGCCTTACCATTGGCCGTGGGACCCATGGGAACCGTGCGAGCCGTGCGAGCCGTGGCTTCCATGAGAGGCATGGCTGCCATGGGAACCATGGCTGCCGTGGCTGCCGTGCGAGCCATGGGAGGCGTGGCTGGCGTGCGAACTATGGCTCATATGAGAGCCAGTGCCGCCGGAGTTGTGGAGGCTGTTGGTGTGGGCCTGGGCGAGAAGATCTTCCGCCTTCATCATGGTCGCGCCGATGATGCCCAGGACGGCCGCGGCCTTGAGGATGTCCTTCTTGAGTATCTTGCCCTCTTCGCTCGTTAAGAAGCGGGCAAGATCCTTCTTGATCTTCGGAGCCATGTCCTTGGCCATAAGATACCCTCTCTCCCTACCTCCGGTAAAGAACCGGCTCTTTCCTTTCGCGAATCCACTTTCTAAAGATCTTCTCAATCTTGGGATCTTTGAGCCTCTCGAACAAAATGTCGAGGATGCCCATCTGGATGCGGCAGCGGGTATTGGACGGCATGCGCCCCATGATGTCTCCCTGCTCCGCATAGCACTGTATCGGGCAGATGCCGCAATAGGGCTTGTAGGCGCATTTGGAGCACTGCACCTGATTATCGAGGCAGGAGGCCACGGAGATGGCGCGCACGGCCGGATGGCTTACGCTCTCCAGGTAGGAGCCGTCGTTCACGCTGCCGATGCGGAAGGACTCGTCTCCCATGCGGGAGAACATCCGTCCCTCATCGCAGGTATAGAGCCCGCCGTCGAAGTTGTAGGCGATCTGGCCGATGCCCGCCCCGCAAGGCGAGCGAAGGTCCAGGAAATTCGGGTCGTTATCGCCCAAGATCTTGGCCAGGAAAAGGCGGGCCGTCTGCTCGAAGAAATTCTTGCGCTTATTGACGTCGATGATGTAATCGAGCGCCTTGCGGTAAAACTCGAGGAACTCGTCCGGCTCGTAGCCGATCTTGTCCCAGGTCCCCCGCGCCAAGCCCAGCCGGCTCAGGGACCGCAAGTAGATGCCGCGCATCCCGAGGCCCGCGTACTCATCCACGATCTCTTTGTAATGAGGCAGGGAAAACCGCGTCACCGTCAGCAAGGCGTCGATCCTGAATTTTTTTCGCGCCGTCTTCTTGTAAATCTCCTTGAACCACCGGACGGCGCCGGCATGGCTGTCGCCGCCGACGAACAGGCGGTTTTTGTCGTGCAGATCCTCCGGGCCGTCGAGAGAAGTGCAGAAGTTGACCTGGTTCTTGAGCAGGAACTTCAGCTTCTCGTCGTCGAGGAGGCTGAGGTTGGTGACTAGGTTGATCCACAGGCTCTTGCCGGCCTTGCGGTTCTTCCTGTGGGCGTAGTCGACGATGAACTCGACGGCCGGCCAGTTGGCCAGAGGCTCCCCGCCCTGGAACTCGATGGTGACGGCGGGACTCACGCTCTCGAAAATCCGGTCCACGACCTTCCGCGCCGTCTCCAGGCTCATGTCCGAGGATTTATCCTTCATCGAGACCGAGTTGGCCTGGCAGTAGAGACAGCGATGGTTGCAGCGCAGCGTCACGACGACGATATGCAGGTTCGGCGCCTGCCAGAGGAACCGGTTGCGCGTCCTCCAGACGGACGTCAACGCGTCAAAATCCATCCGGTCGCGAATGAATCCATCCCGCGATAGTTTGCCGTACAACGGCGAGGACTCGTCGATCGAACCCTCGACGAAGCTCTTGAATTCCGTCGCCGTCAGAACGCAATAGCGGCCGAAATCATTGGTGATGAGATAGTCGTCCTTGAAACGGCGAAACCGGAAAAAACCCGTCTTGGCCGGGTTGATGCGCGGCAACTCCGCAACGACGGCCGCAGCGCTCACGCGGTCTCCGGTTTCGCCGCTTTAGGTTTTGAAGCATCCTTCCGGGAAGGCGCCGCATCCTTGCCGGTCTTGCCGCCGGACTTCTCCTCCCAGGGCACCGCCACGCCCAGGGGATCATCCCCGCCGTCGCCTTTTTCAATCTCCGCCAGCAGCTTCTCGATCTCCTTCTCCAATTCCGCGTCCACCGGGGGCGACGCGGGAGGAGCCTTCTGAGCCTCGCACTCGGAACAGGGTTGCTGAGTCGCCGGCGCGGCTTCTGCAACAGCCGCGAGAGGCTCGACGCTGGGAACCTGGGCCGAAAGCAAGGCCTTGGTCACGATGTGCTCGCGGATCTTCTGGTTGGCCTGCGACACCTGGAGGCGGAGCGTTTCGTGCAGCATCTCGTTATGAAACTCGCCTGCCAACGCCTCCAGATCACCGCCCGACTTCGGCTTCAGGACGACCGAAGCCGATCCTTTGCCGTTACGCGCGATGCGGACAAAAAGACGATCCGTCAGCGAATAGGCGGCGGCCTGCACCGCTTCCAAGGGATAAACCGCGAGATCCACCGTTATTTTTGATTCCTTCAATCGCTTTGCCGCCATCGCATTCTCCATAACCCGCGCTCGATCAAGATTACTTGCCGGTCTGCCCTGCCGCTTCGATCTCCTTCTGCCG
>Ga0154316_132_pt3 | contig 16032 bp, 16 predicted proteins | sample RifGroA2_FD_105610 | JGI IMG/M metagenome (GOLD analysis project Ga0154316, IMG submission 105610) | Elusimicrobia bacterium GWA2_66_18
AGAGGATGTGGCGCATGGCGGCGCTGGCGGAGACGATGCCGCCGACGGCCTGGCGCGCCTTGACCTCCGCGCGCAGGCGCCGCACTTCGCCCACGAGATCGCGGTGCTCGATGGTCTTGCGCAGGGCCAGGATCAGGACCTCGGGCTCCACTGGCTTGGTGAGGTAGTCGAAGGCGCCCGCCTTCATCGCGGCCACCGCGGTGTCGATGGAGCCGTGTCCGGTGATGACGATGACCCCCGTCTCGGGCTGGCTCGACTTCACGGCGGTGATCACCCGCAGCCCGTCGCCCGAGCCCAGGCGTAGATCGGTCACGACGGCGTCGAAGATCTCCTTCTCCACGCGCGCGGTCGCGGCGGCAACCGTCTTCTCCGCGTCGACGCGGAAGCCCCGGCGCTTGAGTTCCAGGCAGAGCATCGCAGCCTGGGAGGCGTCGTCTTCGACGAGCAGGATGCGTTTCTCGTCCATTGTCTTCATCCTTGAGCGGTGGGCAGAAGAACCGTGAAGGCGGCGCCGTGCTCGGGCGAGCTCTCCACTTCGATGCGGCCGCCGTGCGCCCGGACGATGTGGTCCGCGATGGCCAGGCCCAGCCCGGTGCCGTGCGACTTCGTCGTCTTGAAAGGCTGGAAAAGGTCGTCGCGCGCGGCGGGGGAGATCCCCGGGCCGTCGTCCTCTACGCGCAGGAGGGCGAAGCCGTCGCGCAAGCCGGTGGAGATTCGTACCGTGCCCTTGCCCTCCAGGGCCTGCACCGCGTTGAGCGCGATGTTCCAGGTCACCTGGCGGATCTGGTCATGGTCGAAGCGGAGGGGGACCAGTTTCGCGTCGAACTCGGTCTGGATGAGGGGTCCCGTGGAGGCGTTGCCGGCGATGATGAGGGCGACATCGGCGGCCATGGCGTTGAGGTCTCCTCGCTCCAGCTTCAGCGGTCGGGGCCTCGAATAGGTCAGGAAGTTGGTGAGGGTCTCGTTGAGGCGCCGGCTCTCGTCGGTGAGGATGTTGAGGACCAGTTCGCGGTCCTCCGTCGGCAGCGTGCCGCTGGCAAGCTGGCGGGCGGCCATGACGATGGAGCCCAGGGGGTTGCGAATCTCGTGGGCGACCACGGCGGCCATCTGGCCGAGATGGGCCAGGGCCTCGCTCTGCGCGACCCGCTCCTGCAGGCGCCTCAATTCCCCGATGTCCATGTCGTTGGAGACGTAGCCCACGATCTCGCCGTCCTCGTCGCGGACCGCGGTGATGGTCAGCACCACGGGCAGTTCCCGCCCGTCCTTGGCGCGGTTGACCAGTTCGCCGCGCCAAAACCCCACCTTGGGGTCCATGATCCTCGACCACATCTCCCGGTAGGTGTCGTTGGTGGTGTATTGGGAGCGCAGCAGGCGCGGGTTCCGTCCGACGACCTCCGTGCGGGTCCAGCCATAGTGGCGAGTGAAGGCGTCGTTGACGTCGCGGATGGTGCCCTTGGGGTCGCAGAAGAGCATGGCGTCGTTGGACCGGAGGAAGGCCTGATAGAGAGTGAGCGCCAGTTCGTGCTCGCTCGAAGACGGCATTGGTTCCGGCAGAATGGCCATATCGTTGCTATTATTTTAAATTGAGAGTTCCCAAATCCAGAGTGCATTCTAGCGCTTCCGGAGCGTCCGGTCCAACTATGATGAAACAAGTGCTGGGCGTTCGCGCGGAACAGAGGTTGGCTATACTCGGACGCCTGCGCATGGCGGACTGGATCGAGATGCCCGAGAGGGAGTTCGCCCGGGAGATCGAGCGCGTCGAGAAGGACCCGCTTTTCTGCAAGCTCTATCATGGCTCGCCCGGCCTGCCGTCCGCCATCCGCCGGCGCCGCTGGCCGGGCGGCAAGCTCGCCGCCGGCTTCTACGAGGTCGACGAGTCTCGCGTCTCCGCGGGCGAGCGCGTGGACGTCGAGGGCAGCCTCGACGCGCGCCGAGGCGTCATGCCCCTCATCCGCAAGATGGGACGCCAGGCCTTCGAACGCTACTTCCTCCACGCGGACGAGGCCGTGCCCCTTGGCGAGATCGCGCGTCGCACCGGACTTCCCGAGTCGGACATCCTCAAGGTCCACGAGCTCCTCCTCGAGATCGGCGCGCAGTCCGAGTTCGCCGGCGCGCCCAAGGCCGCCGCGACGACCCGCGGGACCACCTGCCTGGCGCGCCTGACCATGGAAGAGGGCAAGCCGGGTTTCGAGTTCGTCGCCCCCTATTGGGCGCGCGGCCTCTATCAGGTCCGCTACGACGACCTGGAATCCTGGAAGACCTCGGGAAGTCTCGACGGGCCGGAGCGTCGGCGCCTGCGCCATCTGCTCAAGCGCTTGGAGACGCTGAACCTGCGGCAGAGCACGATCTTCCGCATCATGGAGGCCATGTCCGTCATCCAGTCGGACTTCCTGCGCTCGCGCAAGGATGAGGATCTGCGGCCGGTGAGCCTGCGGCTGTTGGCCAGGCGCCTGCAACTCTCGCCCAGCACCGTCAGCCGCGCCCTGGCCCACCGCACGGTGCGTCTGCCCTGGGGTCCCGAGGTCCCGATGATCTTCATGGTCCCCGGGCAGAGGCATGTCCTCAAGGACGTCGTGCGCCTCTGGTTGGCGGCGGACCCCGCTTCGACGGACGCCGCCCTCGCCCGCCGCCTCAAGCTCGAGCGCGGCATCGACGTGTCCCGCCGCACCGTCAACGCCGTGCGTCACGCCCTCCATAAGGACAGGGAACTTCACTCTGAGTGAGTCCATGGTCCGCCGAGAACCCACCGCCAAGGACGTGATGCGTCCCGCCGGCTTCCTGTTTAGCGAGGGCGACGACGCCTGGAACGCCGCCCGGCGCCTCTTCGAGAGCGGTCAGACGGGCGCCCCCGTGCTGGGCGTCGATGGACGGCTGGTCGGCTTGGTCTCGCAGGCGGACATGGCCGCTTACCTGCGCGAGAGTTCGCGCGAGGCGCCCGACTTCTACGCCGAGCCCGACCACGATCCCATCCCCGTGCGGCCCGCCGTCACGGTGGGACAGCTCATGACCCGCGTCCTCGTGCAGGTCCCGGAGGACATGTCTCTGGAGGAAGTCGAGCGTCATATGCTGCGACGCCGCGTCCAGCGCGTGCTCGTGGTGCGAGACGGCGAGGTCCTCGGCGTCATCACCGCCATCGACCTTCTTCGCTCCCGTTAGCGGAACGCTTCTGCTAGAATGCCGGTCCTCATGCCCCCCCAGCCGACTCTCCAGCGCCGCTCCAGCGGCGTCCTGCTCCACCCGACCTCCCTGGCGCCGCCGCGCGGAGGCGACCTGGGGCCCTCGGCCCGGGAGTTCGTGGATTTCCTGGCCGACTGCGCTCAGAGTTGGTGGCAGATGCTGCCCGTTTGTCCGACGGACGGCGGGAGGTCTCCGTACAATTCCCCCTCGAGCTTCGCGGGGAGCCCCGAACTGGTGAGCGTGGACCTGCTGGTCGCCGAAGGTTTCCTTAAAAAAGCCGAACTGGGCCAGCCCCGGGATAAGGCCCTGCGCGCGGCGTTTGCCGCCTTCCGGCGCCGCGCCGCCCGAACGGACCGCGAGGACTTCGAGTCCTTCCGCGAGAGGGAGTCTTCCTGGCTCGGCGACCACGCCCTCTTCCTCGCGCTCAAGGACGCGGCGGCCGGCCGCCCCTGGACCGAGTGGGACGAACCCTTGCGCCGCCGGGAGCCCGCGGCCTTGGATGCGGCCCGCAACCGCCTGGCTGCGGAGGTCCGCCGCCACGAGTTCGTGCAGTGGCTCTTCGCCAGGCAGTGGGAGGCGGTGCGCCGTCACGCCGCCGCGCGCGGCGTGGGCCTGATGGGCGACGCGCCCATCTACGTCAGCCACGACAGCGCGGACTGCTGGGCGCACCAGGAACTATTCTTCCTCGGCCCCGACGGACGACCCGCGGTCTGCGCCGGGGTGCCGCCCGACTATTTCTGCGAGACGGGGCAACTGTGGGGCAACCCGCTCTATCGCTGGGAGGAGCACGCGCGCACGGGTTTTTCCTGGTGGCTCTCGCGCCTGGCCTTGGCGGCTCGACGCTTCGATGCCCTGCGCCTGGACCATTTCATCGCTTTCCATAACTACTGGGAGGTCCCGGCGGACGCGAAGACCGCCGCTCTTGGCCGCTGGGCGCCGGCGCGCGGCGACGAGTTCTTCGCGATCGTCCGCCGCGAGATTCATGATCTGGAAATCGTCGCCGAGGACCTGGGCATCCTCACGCCCGAGGTCGCGGCCCTGCGCGACAAGTACGGCTTGCCGGGCATGAAGATAGCCCAGTTTTCCTTCGACGGCAAGGAGTCGGACCTCCCCAGCCGCTGGCCCGAGAACTGCGTGGGCTATACCGGCACGCACGACAACGACACGACGCGCGCCTGGTTCGAGGAGGCCGGCGGCCGCAGCGCCGGCCGGCGGCCGCAGCAGGCGCTGCGGGAGCGAGAGGCCTTCCTTCAGGCCGCGGGCGGCGTTCCCGACGGCGCGGCTTGGGCCATGGTCCGCCTGGTCTGGAAGAGCCCGGCGCGCACGGTTCTGGCCCCCATGCAGGACCTCCTCGGCCTGGGGGCGGCGGCGCGCATGAACCGCCCCGGGACCGGCGAGGGCAATTGGCGCTGGCGCATGGAGCCGGGGGCGCTGACGGTCCGCCTGGCCGGACGGTTGGCTGCGTTGACGGGGGCGTGCGCACGAGCCTCAGAGGGGATATGAACGTCGGCAGCGTCGACCACAAGCCGAGCCTTCTTAGCGAGCTGGACCTCCACCTTTTTAATGAAGGCACGCACGTCCGCCTCTACGACAAGCTGGGGTCGCATGCCGCGGTCGTGGACGAAATTCCCGGCGTCTTCTTCGCGGTCTGGGCTCCGGCCGCGAAGAAAGTGCACGTCATGGGGGACTTCAACGGCTGGTCCAAGGCCGAGCATCCTCTTAAGCCCCGCTTCTCCTCCGGCATCTGGGAGGGCTTCGTGCCGGGCGTGAAGCCCGGCGCGACGTACAAGTACTGGGTCGAGTCGCACCACGCAGGCTTCAAAGCCGAGAAGGCCGACCCCTTCGCCTTTCGCCAGGAAGAGCCGCCGCGCACGGCGTCGGTGGTCTGGAATCTCTCCTACGAGTGGGGCGATGAGGACTGGATGAAGACGCGGAGCGCGCGCAACGAGATCGGCGCGCCGCTGTCGATCTACGAGGCGCACTTGGGCTCCTGGCGCCGCGTGCCCGAACAGGCGGACCGCTGGCTCACCTACCGGGAGCTGGCGCCGCTGCTGGCCGCGCACGTCAAGAAGCTGGGGTTCACCCACGTCGAGTTCCTGCCCGTCATGGAGCACCCATTCTACGGCTCCTGGGGCTACCAGACCACGGGCTACTACGCGCCGACCTCGCGCTTCGGCACGCCCCAGGACTTCATGTTCCTCGTCGACTCTCTCCATCAGGAGGGCATCGGCGTCATCCTGGACTGGGTTCCCTCTCACTTCCCCACGGACGGTCATGGGCCGGCCTTCTTCGACGGGACGCATCTCTACGAGCACAGCGACCCGCGCCAAGGCTTCCATCCGGACTGGAAAAGCTCCATCTTCAACTACAGCCGCAACGAGGTCCGCGCCTTCCTGATCTCCAACGCCCTCTTCTGGCTCGATAAGTTCCATGTCGACGGACTGCGCGTGGACGCGGTCGCCTCCATGCTCTACCTGGACTACTCGCGCAAGGAGGGCGAGTGGATCCCCAACCGCTTCGGCGGGCGGGAAAACCTCGAGGCCATCGACTTCCTTAAAAAGCTCAACGAGACCGTCTATCTGCACCACCCCGACGTGCAGACCATCGCCGAGGAATCCACGGCGTGGAGCGGCGTCTCGCGGCCGACCTACGCCGGCGGACTCGGCTTCGGGCTGAAGTGGGACATGGGTTGGATGCACGACACCCTGCAATACATGCGCAAGGACCCCATCCACCGCCGCTATCACCACAACGAGATCACCTTTCGCGCCATCTACCAGTTCCACGAGGACTTCGTCATGCCCCTCTCGCACGACGAGGTGGTCCATGGGAAAGGCTCCCTGCTCGAGCAGATGCCGGGCGACGACTGGCGCAAGTTCGCCAACCTGCGCCTGCTCTTCGCCTGGCAGTGGGCAATGCCGGGCAAGAAGCTCCTCTTCATGGGCGGCGAGATCGGCCAGCGGCGAGAGTGGCACCACGATCGCAGCCTGGACTGGCATCTCCTCGATTTCGAGCCCCACCGGGGCCTCATGCGCTGGGTCGAGAGGATCAACCGGGTTTATCGCTGCGAGCCCGCCCTCCACGAGCGAGACTGCGATCCTTCCGGTTTTGAATGGGTGGACGCCGCGGACGCCGACAATTCCGTGCTCTCCTTCCTGCGCAAGGGCGCCGCGCCCGAGGAGAGCGTCCTCTGCGTCTTCAACTTCACGCCCGTGCCGCGCCCCGATTACCGCGTGGGCGTGCCGTCGACGGGCTGGTGGCAGGAGTTGGCGGATTCAGACGCCGTCGAGTTCGGCGGATCCGGAGCGACGCTTGGTGGCGGCGTCCAGGCCGACAAGGCGCCCTGGCACGGCCGGCAGTGGTCGGTGAAGCTCCAACTGCCGCCGCTGGCGGCCGTTTTCCTTAAAGTCGCCGTTCGTTAGAGATCAGGCGGTCAGGCCGGGCAGCGGCCGCCGCCGCAGGGGCCGCTGCGGCCGCAGGGGAGATCGGAGGAGGGGGACTTGCCTTTGGAGGCGACCTTCGGGACGTCCGCGCTGACCTGGACCACCGCTCCCTGCTCGCGGTCGTAGCGGTAGGTCCCGGTGTTCCCGCTCGGGGCGTTTTCGCAGGGCTTCTTCTTCTTGGCCATGTTTCTATTTTAGCACAGTTGCCATTTCGTAGAATAGACCGATGGCAGACATCAGCGCGGAGGTGGCCCGGCGGCGCACCTTCGCGATCATCTCCCACCCCGATGCGGGCAAGACCACGCTGACGGAGAAGCTCCTCCTCTACGCGGGAGCGCTCCAACTGGCAGGGTCGGTGACCGCGCGCAAGAACCAAAACTCCTCGGCCTCCGACTGGATGGAGCTCGAGCGCAAGCGCGGCATCTCGGTGAGCTCCACGGTCCTCCCCTTCGATTACGAGGGGCGCCGGATCAATCTGCTCGACACGCCCGGCCACGAGGATTTCTCCGAGGACACCTACCGCGTGCTGACCGCCGTCGATGCCGCGGTCATGGTCATCGACGCGGGCAAGGGCATCGAGAGCAGGACGCGCAAGCTCTTCGAGATCTGCCGCCAACGCGCCGTTCCGATACTCACCTTCATCAACAAGCTCGACCGCGAGACCCGAGACCTGCTTGAACTCGTCGACGAGATCGAGAATACCCTGCAGATCCACGCTTTCCCGGTGAACTGGCCGATGGGCGTCGGTTCGCGCTTCCGCGGCGTCTACGACCGCATGACGCAGGAGGCGCATCTCTACGAGCGCGCCGCCCGCGGCGCCTGCAAAGCGCCCATGCAGGTGGCCGGCATCGGCGATCCCGTCGTCAAGGAGACGCTCGACGCGGACTCTTATGGGCGCTTCGTCGAGCAGATCGACATCCTCGACGCGGCGGGAGCCTCGTTCGACCCAGCCGACGCGATGAAGGGCGGGACCACTCCGGTGTTCTTCGGCAGCGCGGTCAACAACTTCGGCGTCCAGCTTCTCCTCGACGCGCTGCTCCGCTACGCCCCGCCGCCGACGCCGCGACGCGCGGGGGCCGCGACCGTGGACCCGGCCGGGGATTCGTTCTCGGGATTCGTCTTCAAGATCCAGGGCAACATGGACCCCAAGCACCGCGACCGCGTCGCCTTCGTGCGCGTCTGCTCGGGACGCTTCACGCGCGACCTGCCGGTCATCCACACGCGCACGGGCAAGACCTATCGGCTGTCGAATTCCCACACGATCTTCGGCCGCGACCGCGAGATCGTATCGGAGGCCTTTGCCGGCGACGTCCTGGGCCTGGTGGGCTACTCGGACTTCGCCGTAGGCGACACGCTGAGTTCGGACCCTTCCGTGGTCTATGACGAAATCCCGCGCTTCGCTCCCGAGTGTTTCGCGCATTTCCACAATCCCAACCCCGCCAAGTACAAGCCGTTCGCCAAGGGCTTGGAGCAGATGCTGCGCGAGGGCGTCGTGCGCCGCGTCCAACTGCGCGACGCGGCCGACTCCAAGTCGACTTTGCTCTCGGCCGTCGGGTCCCTGCAGTTCGAGGTCGCCCAGTACCGGATGCTCTCCGAGTACGGGGTCGAATCGCGCCTGGAGCCCGCCGTCTGGACGCTGGCGCGCTGGATCGGGCCCAAGACGCCCGCGGGCGCCGTCGAGGCCGCCGGCCTGCCCATGAAGTGCGCGCGCGCGCGCGACGAGGCGGGTTTGGAGATGATCCTCTTCGCGACCGAATGGTCGCTGCAGTACTTTTGCGAGAAGCACCCCGACATAGAGCTCCTGCGCCTTCCTCCGGTGCGCAGCTGAGGGCTCGCCGCCCCCGGGGCCGCGCCCGCCCCGCGACTCTTGCGCGGGACGGGCGGCGCGGCCTTACTCCCAGTCGTCGTCCTCACCCGTCAGCTGCTCGATGCGCTTGGCCACGATCTTCTCCTTGAGCTGGCGGCGTCTGGCGATTTTCTCCTTGAGCTTGGCGATGTCTTCCTGCATCTTCTTGAGCTGATGCTCCTTGTTGCTCAGGTCCGCGTCGAAGAGTTCGCTCCCCGCCTTGGCGAGCTTCTCCTTGACGGCGGCCTTGTCCTTGGCCGCGGCCTGCTTGTACTGGGCCGACAGCTCGCGCACCGCCTCGAGCGCCTTGGCATGTTTGAGGAAGCGCTCCCTGATTTCCGGGTCCTTATACTTCTGCCAAAGTTCCGGCAGGCGATGATGATACATCATCGGCGAATCCTGCTTGGCTTTGCTCAGGCGATCGTGCAGCTTGGGCATGTTTTCCTTGAGGAAAGCCAAGAGCTCCCGCTCCTGGTCCTCGGTCACGGCCGGTTCAGGTCCCCGAGGCCCGTCCGGCATCCCTCCCGGGCGCAGCCCCAGCCCTCCGGGGCCCATCCGCCGATCTCCGCGCGGGGCGCCGGGAGCGCCTTCGCCCATCGTCATGTCGTCCCCGCCCGCGCCCGGGGGCGTCGGCTGCGCCCATGCGGCCGCGGCCGTCAGCGCCAGAATCACCGTCCATAGACATTCTTTCGTCTTCATGCGAGTCATACCTCCTCTTGTTCGTCTAGCTGGCTTTTGAGTCCCTGCCTGCTTCGACCGAGATGTTCCCAGTTTTCCTTGAATTCCACGTTCCATGAGTCCAGCGACAGATCGGCGTCCAGGCGGTCGAGGCGCCGGTCGAGCTCCGAAAACTCCGTGTCGAGTCCGCTGGGCCACGCCGGAGACTTTTCCGGAGGATGCGCGGTTCTCAACAGGAACAACCCGACCGCGAAGGCGAGGCCCAGACCCATGCCCATGGACCTGGCGCGATCGGCCCAAATCCGGACCCCGTCCTCGCCGAGCGTCCGGGCCAGGGCCCGGCGCGTCAGGCCCGCCTCCGGGCGGACCGCGGCTTCACGGGCCAGGTCCGAGGCCCAGGAGAGGTCCTCCAGGGACCTCCGGCACTGATCGCAGGAGGCGAGATGTTTTTCAAAGCGCTCCCGCCCGGCCTGCGGGAGCTCCCCGGAATGGTATAGGAAAACCAGCTCCTCGTGGCCCGGTTCTTCATCCATGGCGAGCCTCCAGGCGGGCGCGAAGCTTCAGGAGGGCGTAGCGCATGCGGGCCAGAGACGTGTTCAGAGAACAGCCCTGCGCGGCCGCGATCTCCTTGAAGGAAAGTCCCGCGTACTCGCGCAGGAGGAATGTTTCCCGCTGTTCGTCGCTGAGGTCTTCCAAAGCCCGGGCCAGGCGTTCTCCGATTTCGGAGGACTCGGCGGCGCGGCTCGGACCGGGGGCGGGGTCGGCGACGATCTCGGCGGCCCCCTCCAACGGCAGGAAGCGTCGCCCGCGCTCCTTGCGCGAATGATCGATCAGCGTTCGTCTGGCGATGGTGAACGCCCAGGCCGCGAATCGTCCCGTCGGCTCATAGCTTTTCATATGGGTCCACCACTTGACGCAGATATCCTGGAAGACGTCCTCGGCGACGGCCCGGCTCGCGCGGTAGCAGAGGAAACTGAGCAGCCGTCCTTGGTAGCGCCGCACCAACTCCGCAAAGGCATCATGGTCTCCTTCCTTGGCTTGTTTCGCGAGATCTTCGTCGGTCACGATGGCCTCATCATAGTAAACGGCCGGGGGGCGATTTTATTGTATCCTGATCGCCATGATGAATCGCTATCGGCGTTTGACGTTCGGGACGAGCTTTCTTCTTCTTTTGGGCTGGGCGGCGGCGGGGCACGCTCAAGAGGAGCGGGAGGAACGGGCCGAGAGCAAGCCGGCCGTCTATCTGCGCTCGCCGGAGGATCGCCTCCGCAGGATGTCTTCGACCTTAAATCTCGGCCGGAGCCGGAAAGCCAAAGTCAGCCGCATTCTGGAGGAAGTCGACGCCGGCGTGCGTCAGAAGATATCCGCCGGCAACAAGAAGATCCGCGCTTTGCTCCGCGAGGAAGAGCTGGAGGCATTCGACAATCTGAGGGACGATACCGAGGGGGGGCCGCAGTCCCGCCAGCCGGCGCGCCGCCTCGTCGCGACGCCCCATCTCGACGCCGGCGGAGGGGGGCGGCAGGGCTCCGGCGGCGGAGGGATGCGCGGCGGCGGCGGGATGGGCGATGAGGGAGGCTCGTCAAGCGGCGGGGGGATGTCCGGCCAGTCGGGAGGAAGGCGAGGCCGATGCTGGGACGGCGTTTGCGGCCCGGTCGAGAAAGAGCGCGGAATCTGCCCCGAGGATTGCGGGCAAAGCCAAGACCAGCCGGCACAGCGCTAGGAGCGTGTCCGAGTAATCGTCCGGACGCGTGAGCGGTTCGGTCCGCGTCCTTGAAATTGCGGTCCGGGTCCTGCCGGGGGTGGGGCCCATCGCCCTCTGCTCGACTCGCTTCGCTCGTCTCGCACCCGGGCGATCCGACCCACCCCCGTCACCCGGCCCGCTCAAGGATGCGGACCGGACCTGGCGCCGCTATCCGGTCGCGTAAGCGATATCGCCCGCGGCCGCTCGCCACAGCGTCAGCAGATTGCGCGTCGTGCAGATCTGCCCGAACACCGTCTCGGCGATCTTCTTGCGACAGGCGGAGATCGCTCGTCCGCGCTTGCGCCGGCCCGTCGAGATGAATGCTTCCGTGCCCAGCTTCTCCACCGCCGAAACGTTGTCAGCGCTGCAATACCCCGCGTCCAGGGTCGCCTTCGCTTCCAGGATCGCCTTCAGCCGCCACTCCTTACATCGACGGCGGCATCAAGCAGAATTGGTCCGGCTCGTAGGGGCGGCAGATCTTGCTCATGAGGCGATTCCAGCGCTTATCCTCGGTGAAGAGCCGGTCTGCCTCCTTCAACGCGAGGGGTGGCGACCATGGGTCGGATCGTCCGGGTGCGAGCGCAGCGAGCAGAGGACGATGGGTCCCATGGTCGGCAGGACCCCGAGCACTATATGAAGGGGGCAGACCGGCTCCTCAGGCGCTGCGGGATGACTCGGACAGGCGCTTGCGGCGGCGGTAGCCGCGCTTGGAGATGTTCTCCTGCGTCCCGCAGGAACAGAGGTAGACGCTGAGCCTTCGGCAATGCTCCAGGGCGAACAACAGCAGTTCCAGGCAGGCTTCCAGGCTTTGGGCGGTCGGACGCCAGAGCAGGTGCTTCGACTCGCCGCCCGCCTTCGCCGTCTCGCCCTTCGCCAGGACCCGACCCTCGTTTTCGGCGCAGAGGAAGAGCTCGTGGATGTTAAGGAAGGGCACGCCCAGCCGGTCGAGCTCCAGGCACATCTTCTTGAGCGCGGCAAGCTGCTCGGGCACGACCGGAACCTCGACGGCGACCTCGTCGAAGATCGTCTTGGCCAAGGCCACGGGGGCCAGGTCGAAGTCGCGCGCGACGACGTCGAAGCGGATGGAGTCGAGGCCCGTTGCCTTAAGTGCGCGCAGGAGATGCTCGTCGGAGCGGTCGCCGTTGGTGTAGAGGTCGATGCGGGGGGGAGACTTCATCGCGCGCAGGGAGGCGATCAGGCGCAGCACGCGCTCCGGGAACATCAGCGGCTCGCCGCCGGAGAGGCCGACGCTTCTCAGGTCGAAGCGCTCCACGATGGCGGCGGCCTCCTCGGGCTCCTTGACCGGGATGCCGTGAACCACCAACTCGTCCTTGCGCGGCTTTTGGTTGAAGCAGAAGAAGCAGTCGCGCGTGCACAGGCCGGTCACATAAAGGTTGGTCCCCCGCCCGGAAAGGCACGGCTTGCAGCCCGGCGGCAGGCGGCGCGTAAAAAGCGTCATGGACTTCGCCTCGCCCTTGATCCCGGCCGCGCGCAGGCGCTCCAGCAGTTCCCGCAGGCGTTCGACCTGCCCCGGCTCGGGCGGCGCTCCGGGCGCTGTACCGCACGCCCGCGCGGCCTTGCGCGCGTACCAAGAGAGGTCGTCGCTCTCCTTGAGCATCTTAGCGCTCGTCCTCGCGGGCTTGGACCGGGGGCATGAATAATTTTGTTGCAACGTAATAGCCAATTGATTGATGGCTCTTGACATTACGCAGGAGCGGCGTTAAACTACAGATGCACCCATGAAACGTAATATTAACGTCCAGTTGAGCTTCGCCTACGAGCCTCGCGCTCTGAGGCCGTGGCTGGCCGTAGTCCTGCTTTTGCTGGCGGCCGGCGATCTGGCCTCAGAGAACGTGACCCTGACGACCTACTATCCCGCTCCGTCGGGCGTCTACACCCAGATGGTCACGACGGGCCAGACCCTGCTTGCCCGCGACAACACCCCCACCAGCAAAGTGGGCATCGGAATGGGGGCGGCGGGGGTACCCGCCGCCAGGCTCGACGTGACTGGCTACCCGAGCGCCTCCATAACAGAGCCTGCGGCCCATATTCTAAGCGCGGCCAGCCGACATGGCCTCTATCTGGACGTCGGGTCGAACTCAACTTCCCTCACCTATGGGCTCATCGTGGGGCCAGCTAATCTTGTCGTCCGCGATGACGGTCGCGTCGGCATCGGGACCTCTCTACCCGCCGCCAAACTTGCCGTCGAGGGGCAGATGTACGTGAGCCAAAACATCAGCGTGGGCCCTCAACCGATGGCGACGACGGCGATGACGAACCCATATGTGTACGTCAACACTAACGCAGGTTTCTGTAATGACCAGACCACGAATAATTTGACCTGCGTTGCAGGCCGCTATATCACCTGGACGCCCGGCATCTATACTGCCAGCGATACATACTATAGTATTACGGACGGTCGTGGATGGTGGAGCAGCGGTCCGAATGTAACGAATGTAACGGTGAACACAAATATCGGTCCTCAGTACAGCATCATCACGACGGCTCCCCGTTATTTCTGTTGCCGGAAATGACGGGCCGCAGCGACCGCCGCGATGCGGGCGGGCGCTCATCGAATGGCTGAGCTCGCCTACCTGCAGGTCGCGCGGGTCTGCAACCAGAAGTGCCTCTTCTGCTCGAATCCCGAGAACGGCCGCGTCATCAGCTGGGAGGAGGCCGTGTCATTAGTGGATTCCTTCGCCGCGCAAGGGGCGGCCGGCGTCATCCTCACCGGCGGCGAGCCGACGCTCTTCGAGCGCCTGCCCGAGTTGGTGGCCTACGCCCGCAAGAAGGGCCTGCCGGAGCGTATGATCACCAACGGCCAGCTCGCCGCCCGTAAGGGCTTCCTTCATGAACTCGCCGCGGCGGGGCTCGAGCACATGCACGTCTCCGTCCACTCCGTCAAGCCCGAGGTCCAGGCGCGCCTGACCGGCAACCCGAAATCCCTGGCCAACATCTTCAAGGCCATGGAGCGCGCCGGCCGCGAAGGCGTGCGGGTGGACGTCAACACCGTCATCAACTCGGAGAACGCCGGCCACTTGAGCCTCAACGTCCGCGTCCTGGCCGGACGCTTCCCTTTTCTCCGGCATTTCGTCTGGAACAATCTCGATCCGATGATGAACCGGGCCTCGCTCAACCCGGCGCTGGTCCCCAAGCTGCGCGCCTTCGAAGTCGAACTCCACCGGGCCATGTCCTGGCTGGGCGCCGCCGGCCTCAACTTCCGCGTCGAGCGGGTCCCGCTGTGCTTCATGTCCGACTTCCCGCATCGCTCGACCGAGACGCGCAAGCTCGTCAAGGACGAGAGCCGCGAAATCTACTTCTTGGACGAGAAAGGCCTGCGCCGCCAGGGCCGAAGCGCCTGGACCTACGAGAAGCCCGCGCGCTGCGGGGAATGCCCGCTGGACCCGGTCTGCGCGGGACTTTACCAGATGGGCGTGTATTACTCGCCGGAGGAACTCTGCCCGGTCTTCACGTCCGCTGAGAGCGTGCGGGCCGCGGTCAGAGGGGACGCTGCGTGAGCGGGAACGCGTTCCTCGGCGTCATCCTTCTCATCGGGGGCGCGGCGACCGCGTCGGACTGGCAGGAGAACCGCGTGCCCAACCGCCTTGTCCTTCTGGGGCTGGCCGCCTTCGCAGGAGGCCTCGCCTATCACCTGGCCTCCTCGGCCCTCGGCCATCGGGGCTTGCGCTGGCTCGACCTTGGCGAGTACTACCTGCCGTGGCGGTTTTTCCCCATGCTGGGAGTTCACGCGTTGTTGAGCCTTGCCGCCGGCTGGACTCTCTGGCGCCTCGATATCTGGCCCGCGGGCGACGCCAAGCTCTATATCGTGCTTTCCTGGCTCCTGCCGCTGGCCGATGCCAACCTCTCGGGATTCCCATCGCTGCTCTTCTTGGTGTTTCTAGTCAACTGCTTCGTGCCGCCGGGGCTGCTCTTCGCCGGCGAGGCCCTCATCCGGCTGGCGGAGGCGGTTCAATCGTTTTTCGGCGACGGGGTCGTCGTCGCCGCCAAGGCCTCCTGCGACCGCATCATGCGGCGCGTCAAGGACCTCCGGCTTTTCCGGCTGGAGGCGGCCGCCCTTCTCGTCAACTTGGCGTGCCTCTTCTTCGTCATGCGTTTTACGCAGGCGATCCTCCACCGACAGCCGCTCGGGCCTTTCGGCCAACTCATGGTTTTCCTTGCCATGCTCGCGGTCTGGCAGCGGCTGGCGGCCCTGTTCCACCGTCCAAGTTTGGGCGCGGCGGCCCTGTGCGTCTTTTGCGGCTGCGCTCTCTCCGCCGTGGCCGCGGGGCTGGACCTGGCGGGACTGCTCTGGAGCACTGCCAAGACGATGGTTAATTTCGGTTTTTTCCTTTCATTAGCGCACATGGTCTTCAATCATGTCATCGAGCGCTCAAGCCGCACGGAGATCCCGCCGGAGGAATTGCGCCCCGGCGCCCTGCTCTGCGACGAGGCATGGGAGGCCCTCTCCAAGGATGCAGACGCCCGCGAGATCGTCGAAGAGAGGAACTGCGACGGCCTGACGGCCGTTGAGGCCGAAGCCATTCGCGGCAGGATGAGTTCCCGCGGCGAGCGCTCTTTAAGCGTCTACCGGACCGTTCCTTTCGCGGCCTGGATATTCCTGGGCGCGATACTGACGTTGACCCGCCGCGGGACCGTCGTCGCGTGGGCCAGGACCTGGATCTCTCCATGAGTCGGCGCAGCGATCTCCCGCACCCGCAGCTGCGACGCCGATGGCGTCATCGCTGAGCATCGGAATTTTTCGGCCGGGACGAGTTCATTCCCGTCGAGCATCGTTCGTTGCCGGCCCATTGACAGGCGGACGGGGGAGTGATATAAATGCAATCATGATGAATGATCGCAACTGGCTGCGAGCGGTGATTTTTGCCGGCCTCGCCGCTGCCGCCGCGGGGGTAAGCCATGCCGCTGAGTCCCCCAAGACCAAACCGGTCGAGCCCTCAGAATTGGGTCGGAAGAGCGCGCGAGACAGGTTGTCCGCCTGGGACGATCAGTGTCGGGCAGGGACGTTCGATATCCGCGGGGTCCAAGAGAGGGAATCTTCGTGGGCGAAGCATTTTTACGCGTGCGTTTCGCTGGCTTCTCAGCCGGCCTCGGGCAAGACGTCGGGAAGTCCAGCGGTGGATAGAGAC
>Ga0154316_117_pt4 | contig 9261 bp, 7 predicted proteins | sample RifGroA2_FD_105610 | JGI IMG/M metagenome (GOLD analysis project Ga0154316, IMG submission 105610) | Elusimicrobia bacterium GWA2_66_18
CGGGCGCGTGGCCACCGTGGAGTACGGCAAGGGCCTGCGGGCCGAGTACGGGATGCACGAGATCTGGGACAAGAACCCCTTGATGGACTACGTCAAGAAGTTCGACGTCCCCCTCTCCGAGCCCGAGCAGCCCTACTCAAGCGTGTACATGGACGGCAAGCTCTTCCCCTACGTGCAGGACGACGCGGCCGCGTTCCACGCCGCCGTCTTCACCCCCGAGGAGCGCGGGCACTACGACCGCTGGCTGCGGGAGTGCGAGGCCCTCTACGACGAGACCCTCTCCGGAAAGCTGACCCCGCGCCTAGCCGAACTCCAGAATATATCCTTCGCCAAGTGGGTCGAGTCGCTGCGCCTGCCTCCCCGGGTCGCCGAGTTCATCCGCCTGGACCTCGAGTGCGAGGTCGCGACCGACTGGAACAACCTCAGCGCGGTCTACGGCATCCAGCAGGAGGAGGTCTTCCTCCACGGCGCCCAGCAGTGCCGCCACGCGCGGGGCGGCAACCGGACGATCATCGATGCCTTCATCAAGGCGATCCGGGGCCCCAAGACCCTGGGCGCGCTGGTGACCCGGATCGCGCGCGCGCGCAAGCCCGACGGGAGCACGCGGGCCGTCGTCTATTACAAGAAGGACGGCGTCATGAGGAGCGCCGAGGCCGAGAAGGTGGTCGTGACCGTCCCCTATCATCTCCTGCACTCCATCCAGATGGAGCCGAGCCTCACCGACGAACAGTGGCGGGCGGTGGACACGCTCATCCCCGGAGGATACGCCGTGGTCCATTTTCTCCTCGACGTCGCGGCCAACGAGAAACTCCTGGTCGGCGGCAAGATCCCGTTCCCCGTCCTGACCCGCGGGCCGCTGGGCGTGGTCTACGGCTTCCTCGAGAAGCCCGCGCCCGGCCGGAAGGAGGAGGTCTTCACCCTCCTCGTCCACGGCGACTACAGCCGCTACTACCTGGAGCCCCGGGACGCGGTCCGCGGCCGGCTCCTGGCCGAGCTCGACAAGATCTGGCCCGGCTTGCCGGCCTTCGTGCGCGCGACCTACTTCTACGGCTACCACCCCGCGGCCATCCCGGGCTGGCCGGTCGGACGCTCGCCTCTCGACGGACTGCACGCGTCCCTGCGCGCGGAGAACGTCGGTCTCTACCTGGCGGGCGATTACCTCTACTCGAGCCACTCCGACGGGGCGGTGCGCTCCGGGCGGGACGCGGCCGACAAGGTCGCCGCGAGCCTGGCGACCCCGCGCTAGACCGGGAAGGACCAGCCGGACTTCTTGACGGCCCGGAGGGTCATGCGCCGCCGCTTCAGGCGCCGGAAGAAGGCCTCCGGCGGCACCGCCTTCTCGGGCGGGACGGCTCCGCGCGCGACGATTTCGCCCGCGGCCAGCATCTGCGCGGCGACCGCGGGCGGGGAACCGGTGTCGAGGTCGACGCCGACGCCCCAGGACGGCATCCCCGCGCAGTGGCAGTCGGCCACCCAGGTGACCCGGCGCCCGTCCCGCGTCCCCTTGACGACGGCGCGCACGACCTCGTGCTGCCGCAAGGGACCGACCTGACGGGCCGGCGGCTGGGACATGGCGACCTTATTGGCCACGTCCACGGGAGCGACCGAGACGACCCCCCGGCCGTCCGGCGCGGCGACTTCGACGGGCTCGTGGGAGGCCAGCCCCAGGTCGCGCAGGAACCTCACCCGGTCCGTGAAGGCGGGATCGAAGGCGATCTTAAAGCTCACCTCACGCACGCCCTTGTCCCGGAACGAGGACGGAAGCGTGGCGACCTCGGAATGGATCGTGTGCATCGGCCGGCGCATGCCGATCGGCGGCGGAAAGCGGTGGGGCTCGTCGCCGGACATGGGCTCGACGAAGCCGAGCCGGCCGCGGGTGAAGACGGCCGGCCTCATCGAGAACTCCTCGAGGATCGTCTTCAGGGAATAGGAGACGGCCAGCGCGGGCCGGGGGACGTAGCGCGTCCGGTCCATCGTCCCGACCCGGATATGGATCTCGCGGACCGTGTCGAGCCGGTCGGCCGCCCAGCGCGTCAGGATGTTGGTGATGCCGGGCGCCGCGCCCATGCCGAGCAGGGCCGTGCGGCCGATCTCCCGGAAGCGGCCGTCCAAGCGCGCCTGCCGGCGCGTCATATGGAAAAGCCCGCCGAGGTCCACGTAGTGGCACTTCAAGGCCAGCGCGAGCTCCATGGCGTCGAGGTTGAGCTGATATTGGACCCCGTTGATGAGGACGAAGGCGCCCTGGAGCGCCTTCACGGCCGCGGGGTCCTTGACGTCCACGCGCACGGCGCCGACCCGGTGGTCGCGCAGGGACGCGGCCAGCGCCCGCGCCTTGCCGAGGTCGTAGTCCGCGATCACGATCCGGTCGCCCCGGGAGGACGTCTCCACCAGGTCCCGGACCGTGATGCGGCCCATCGCGCCCGCCCCGCCCAGGACGACATAGCGCATGAACTCAGTTCCCCCCATGGAACGGCGGCATCCGGTCCTTGTAGGGATACCAGTACGACTTGGCTTCCATGACGTAGTCCAGATGCACGTGCTTGGGCTCGCGGTAGGCGTCGAGGCCTTCCATGCCGAGTTCGCGGCCGATCCCGCTTAGGCGCATGCCGCCGAACGGACCCGCTTCGTTGTCCGTGAGCGGATCGTTGATCCAGAACGTGCCCGCCTTGATGTGCTCCATGGCGCGCATGGCCAGCTGTAGGTCGTTGGTGTAGATGCACGCCCCCAAGCCGTAGGCGGAGTCGTCGGCCATGCGGATGGCCTCGTCGGCGTCGCGCGCCGCCGTGATCGCGAGGACCGGCCCGAAGATCTCCTCGACGGTGGGGAGGCTGCCGTGGCGCACGCGGGTCAGGATGGTGGGCTGGAAGAAATGCCCTTTGAGCCCGGGCAGCCGCAGGCGCTTGCCTCCCAGGAGCAGCCGAGCGCCCTGCCGGACGGCCCCGGCGACCTGGCGCTCGACCTTCGCGGCGGCCTGGGCCGAGATCAAGGGGCCGATGTCGGTGTCGCGCTTCATGGGGTCGCCGACCCGGAGCGTCTGGACGTGGGCGAGGATCCGGCGAGTGAACTCCTCGGCGATGGGCTGGACGAGGATGATCCGCTTGGACGAGGTGCAGACCTGTCCCGCGTTGAGCAGGCGCGCCCAGGCCACTCCGCGCACGGCGACGTCCAGGTCGGCGTCCGCAAACACGATGAACGGGTCGACGCCGCCGAGCTCGAGGTTGACCTTCTTGAGGCCGCGCCCCGCCTCGACGGCGATGCGGCGGCCGGCCTCGGTCGAGCCGGTGAAGGCGACCATGTCGACCTTGGGATGCGCGACTAGAAGGCGCCCCGTCCCGGGCCCGCCCGTCACGACATTCACCGCGCCCGGGGGCAGGACATCGTAGCACCGGGCCATGCGCAGGCTGGAGAGCGGGTTCTGATGGGGCGGCTTGCACACCACGGCGTTGCCCGCGGCCAGCGCCGGCGCGACCTTCCAGGCCATGAGCAGGAGCGGGAAGTTGAAGGGCGCGATGGCGGCCACGACGCCATAAGGTTCTTTAATGGTAAAATTAAACTGATGCGGGGCGACGGGCGGGATCGAATTGCCGTAGCTGCTGCGGCTTATCTCCGCGTAATATTCGAAACATGCCGCGACCCAATCGATGCAATCGACCGCCTCGCAGAGGGGCTTGCCCGTCTCCAGCGCCATCAGCCTCGACAGGCTCCGTCCATCCCTCCTGATGCGCGCCCCCACTTCCCTGAGGAGTTTGGCCTTCTCCACTCCCGGGGTCTTCCACCACGCGTTCTGGGCCCGGCGCGCCGCCGCCGCGGCTGCGTCCACGTCGTCCTTGCCGCAGTCCGCGACGACCCCGAGCCGCTCGAGCGTCGCGGGATTGCGGACCTCGAGGCTCCTGCGAGCGCGCGACTCGGTCCAGCGGCCCTCGATGAGGATTCGGGATCTTTTCATGCCTATAGGGTATAACACCGCGGCCCTCAAGTCGAGCGCCGAGGCGGCCGCATGAGCCCATGGATCTGGCTGACGCCCGCGTTCTCGGCGCTTTTCCTCTACGGCATCGGGCAGGGCCTGGTGAAGAAGTGGATCGCCGAGGTCCCCCCCGCCCGCTTCTGCCTGTACTTCGTCGCGGCCAAGGCGATCGTCAACCTGGGCTTCTTCTTCTCCTCGCCCCACCCCGCACCGTTCTCCGCCGAGGGGCGGAGCTTCCTGGCGGCCGGCGTGCTGGCCTATGTCCTTGACGGCGCCGGCTGGATCCTCTATTTCCAGTCCATCGTCGCGGGGCCGATCACCATCGTGGGAACCCTCTCGGCCGCCTACCCCGCGCTCACCGTGGTCTTTGCCCGCATCTTCCTCAGTGAGACCCTCCAGCCTCTGCAGTACGCGGGGGTCGCCCTGGTGATCTCCGGCTGCCTCGGCCTCTCCTACGCCCCGCCCGACCCGAACGCCAAGATCACCGGCAAACGCTGGATCCCGCTGGCGGCCGCCGCATTGGCGCTCTGGGGCGCGGCGCAGACCATCGTTAAGTATTCCTACGGCCTGCCGCAGTCCAGCGAGGTCAATCTGGCCCTCTTCAACACCATCGGCGGCGCGCTCACCCTCGGAACCTTCGGCTGGCTCAAGGGCCGGCACGGCGATCACTCCGGCCGGGAATGGCTGCGCTCCTTCATCCCCATGGGGATGATGGCCGGCGGCGACCTCGGGGTGATCCTGGCCACGCGCAACGGCCCGGTGTCCATCGTCACCCCGCTGACGGGGGCCTATCCCCTGGTGACGCTCGGGTTCGCCGCGCTCGCGCTCAAGGAAAAAGTGTCGCGTCTGCAATGGGCCTGCATCGTGATGATTCTCGTCGGCATGTTTCTCAGCCCGGGGGCCTCCTGATATGACCGTGAAGACCAAGACGAAGACCGAAACGCGCGACATGTTCGTCGGCGGGAAATGGGTGCAGTCGCGCTCGGGCGCCGTGCGCGAGATCCTCGACCCCGCCGACGGCGCGCTCCTCGCCCGCGTGCCGGAAAGCGGGCGAGAGGACGCGGCCGCGGCGATCGACTCCGCCCGCGCGGCCTTCGACGACGGCCCCTGGCGCAAGGTCACGGCCCAGGACCGGGGCAAGTTCCTTTTTCGGATCGCCGAGGGCCTGCGGGCCGAGGCCAAGAAGCTCGCCGAACTGGAGACTCGCAGCTGCGGCAAGCCCCTGGCCGAGGCAGAGTTCGACGTCGCGGACGCGGCGAACTGCTTCGAGTTCTACGGCGGACTGGCCACCAAGCTCCACGGCGAGACCATGCAGGTGCCGGCCAACTCCCTGAGCTTCGTGCTGCGCGAGCCCGTCGGCGTGTGCGGCCAGATCATACCCTGGAACTATCCCCTTCTCATGGCGGCTTGGAAGCTCGCGCCGGCGCTGGCCGCGGGCAACGTCTGCGTCCTCAAGCCCTCGGAACTCACCCCCTTGACCGCGCTGGAGCTGGCGCGCGTCATCGAGGCCGTCGGCCTGCCTCCGGGCGTCGTCAACGTCGTCACCGGCCCGGGCGCGGGCGCCGGCGAGGAGCTCGCCTCCAGCCGCAAGGTCGACAAGGTCGCCTTCACCGGCGGCACGGCGACGGGACGGCGCATCATGGCCGCCGCGACGAGCAACCTCAAGAAGATCTCCCTCGAGCTCGGAGGCAAGAACCCCAACATCGTCTTCGCGGACGCGGACCTCGAGATGGCGGTCGACGGCGCCCTCTTCGGCGCCTTCGCCAACCAGGGGGAGGTCTGCTCCGCCGGCTCGCGCCTGCTGGTGCAGCGTCCGCTGCACCGGCGCCTGGTGGACGCCATGCTCAAGAAGGTTCCGCGCATCAAGCTCGGGCACGGCCTCGAACCCGGCGTGAAGATGGGACCCCTCGTCTCCGGCGCCCACCGCGAGAAGGTGGAGGCCTACATCAAGATCGGCCGCGAGGAGGGCGCCAAACTCCTCTGCGGCGGCAAGCGCCCCGCCGGCGCGGCCTTCGCGAAGGGATTCTTCCTGGAGCCGACGATCTTCGATGAGGTCAAGCCCTCCATGCGCATCGCGCGCGAGGAGATCTTCGGGCCGGTGCTGGCCGTCATTGCCTTCGACGACGAGGAGGAGGCCGTGCGCATCGCCAACGACACCGAGTACGGCCTCGCCGCCGCGGTTTGGACGAAGGACGTCACCCGCGCCCTGCGCGTGGTCGGGCAGCTGCGCGCCGGCATCACTTGGGTCAACACCTATCATCCTTCCCATAATGAAATGCCCTGGGGCGGCTACAAGGCCAGCGGCATCGGCCGGGAGTTGGGCCTGCACGGCATCGAGGGCTATCTCGAGACCAAGCAGGTCAACGTCAACCTCGATGAGACCCCGATCGGCTGGTATTAAAAGACCGCGATGAAGATCAACCTCAAGACGCCGGTACCGGGGCCGAAGAGCCTCGAACTCATGGCCCGCCGCGCCCGGTTCGTGGCGCGCGGCCCCTTCCATGCCACCCCCGTGTTCATCTCCAAGGCGGAAGGCTCGATCATCGAAGACGTGGATGGCAACCGCTTCATCGACTTCGCCTCGGGCATCGGCGTGGTCAACGTCGGCCACGCGGCGGCCTCCGTCGTCAAGGCGGTGCAGGAAACCGCGAAGCGCGGGCTGCACGCGGGTTTCAACGTGACGCCCTACGAGGGCTACGTCGAGGTGTCCCGGCGCCTGTGCGAGGCGGTCCCGGGCGCTCATCCCAAGAAGGCCCTGCTCGTCAACAGCGGCGCCGAGGCCGTCGAGAACGCCGTGAAGATCGCCCGAGCTTTCACCGGCCGCCAGGCCGTCGTCTGCTTCGAGCACGGCTTCCACGGGCGGACCTACATGGCGATGTCCCTCACCTCGAAGGTCACGCCCTACAAGACGGGATTCGGACCGTTCAACTCCGAGGTCTACCGCGTCCCCTTCCCCTACGCCTACCGCTGGCCCGGCACGAGCGACCCCGAGCGGGTGGCGACGGAGTGCTTCCGGCGTTTCGAGGACGTCGTGGCCTCGCAGATCGGCCCGGGCAACGCGGCCGCCGTGGTCATCGAGCCCGTCCTCGGCGAGGGCGGCTTCGTGACCGCGCCGAAGTCCTTTCTGGCGCAGCTGAGGGAGTACTGCACGGCCCATGGGATCATCCTCGTCGCCGACGAGATCCAAAGCGGCTTCGGCCGCACCGGAACGCTCTTCGCCTGCGAGCAGCTGGGCATCGCGCCGGACCTGATGACCCTGGCCAAGGGCCTGGGCGGCGGACTGCCCATCGCGGCGGTGGTGGGGCGCGCCGACGTCATGGACGCCCCGATCGTGGGCGCCATCGGCGGGACTTACGGCGGCAACCCGGTCGCCTGCGCGTCCGCGCTCGCCGTGCTGGATCTCTTGCGCGACGGCTCGCTTCTCGCCAACGCCCGCGCGGTCGGCGCGACGCTCGAGGATGCGCTCGCCGGCTGGAAAGAGCGCTACCCCTGCGTCGGCGACGCGCGCGGTCTCGGCCCCATGCGGGCCATCGAGCTCGTTTGCGACCGCGCGACGAAGGAGCCCTTTCGCGAGGCGGCCGGCCGGCTGGCCCGCTACTGCTATGAGCACGGCGTGATCGTCCTCACGGCCGGCACCTACGGCAACGTCATCCGCCTGCTCGTGCCCCTGATCATCACCGCGGCGGAACTGAAGGAAGGCCTCGACGTCGTCGAAGCCGGTCTGAAGGAAATAGCGATGCCGTGCGCGGAGTCTTAATGGAACGCAGACACCGCCTCTGGCTTGACGGGTCCTGGACCGAGTCGCGCGACGTCCGCGAGATCCGCGCGCCCTACACCGGACGGCGCGCCGCCCGGGCGGACCAGGCCGACGCCTCTCAGATGAGGCGAGCTTTGGCCGCCGCCGCCGGGGCCTTCCCCCGCCTGCGCGCCCTGAGCCGGCACGCCCGCAGCCGCCTGCTTGCGGCCATGGCGGCCGGACTCCAGGCCCGCCGCGCCGAGCTCGTGGAGATGATGGCGCTCGAGGCCGGCAAGCCGGTCGCGCTGGCCGACGTCGAGGTCTCCCGCGCCGCGGCGACCTTCACGGCGGCCGCCGAGGAAGCCAAGCGCTACGGCGGAGAGGTCATCCCCATCGACATCGATCCCTCCGGACGCGCCTTCGCGCCGGCCGTCTCCTACTGGGCGCCGCGCGGCCCGCTGCTGGCGATCACTCCTTTCAACTTCCCTCTCAACTTGGCGGCACATAAGGTGGCTCCGGCCCTCGCGGTGGGCGCCCCGGTCCTGCTCAAGCCCGCGCCCCAGGCGCCCGGACCGGCGACACTCCTGGCGCAGGTCTTCGAGAGCGCGCTCCGGTCGGGCGACGCGCAGGAACCCATCCCCGCGGCGGCCTTGCAGGTGCTCAACTGCCCCAACGACGTCGCCTCACTCGCCGTGACCGACCCGAAAATCGCCACGCTCTCCTTCACCGGGAGCGCGGCGGTCGGCTGGAGGCTCCAGGGCCAAGCCGTCGGCAAGAAGGTGGCCCTGGAGTTGGGCGGCAACGCGGCGGTCATCGTGCACCGAGACGCCGACCTGCCGCGCGCGGCCGCGCGCTGCGCCGCGGGCGGCTTCGCCTACGCGGGCCAGGTCTGCATCTCCGTCCAGAGGATCCTCGTCCACGAGGACGTCTCCGCCCGCTTTTGCAGGCTCCTCCTCCGGGAGACGGCCCGCCTCGGCGTCGGCGACCCGTTCGACGCCCGCACCACCGTCGGCCCGCTCATCGATCCCGCGGCCGCCGACCGGGTCCTATCCTGGATCGCCGAGGCCAAGATCCGCGGCGCCCGCGTCGTGACCGGCGGCACGCGCAAGGGCAACGTCATCGCCCCCACGGTCCTGACCCGGGTCCGCCCCGACATGAAGGTGGTCTGCGAGGAGATCTTCGGGCCCGTGGTGGTACTGGAAAGTTATTCCGACTTCGGCTTGGCGCTTGAGGCCGTCAACGCCTCGCGCTACGGCCTCCAGGCCGGGGTGTTCACGGACAGCGCCCGGCTCATCGCCGAGGCCGTCTCCCGTCTCGAGGTGGGAGCCGTCCTGGTCAACGAGGTCCCCGCCTACCGCGCCGACGTCATGCCCTACGGCGGCGTCAAGGCCTCCGGCCTCGGCCGCGAAGGCGTGCGCTACGCCATGGAGGATTACAGCGAGCGCCGCACCGTCGTGACCTGGCGAGGCTGACGACGCCTCATCCCTCCGCGACGGCGACGCGCGCGAAGCGCCCGCTCATCGGCGCGGGGGCTTCATTGAAGCGCGGCCCGTGGCGGGAG
>Ga0154316_133_pt2 | contig 8514 bp, 8 predicted proteins | sample RifGroA2_FD_105610 | JGI IMG/M metagenome (GOLD analysis project Ga0154316, IMG submission 105610) | Elusimicrobia bacterium GWA2_66_18
TCGGCATCCTGGCCCTCCAGCCGGGTGACGTCGCGACCCAGGTCCTTCTCGGAAGCCTTGAGCTCCGAAAGCTGGATGAGCGTGCGGCGCAGCTCGCTCTGGATGCGCGCCAACTCCTTCTTCCGCTCGGGCTGGGCGAGCGCCGGGGCCGCCGCGACCATCGCGAGGGCGGCCAGGCTCAATGCTCGCAGCGCCATAGGGACATTGACCATCCGAGCGCCGCGCAGGCGGCGACGACCGCCGCCTGCGCCCAGAAGGACGGCCATGACCAGAGCAGTTCGTCTCGCCTCAAGGGCCAGGCCTCGAGCACGGCGACGGCGAGCCCCGCGCAACCGCCGAGCGCCCCGGCGGCGGTCAGTTGCCTCTCGGCGCGGCGCGCCGGCGCGCGCAGGCAGACGGCCAAGGACCAGAGAACCAGGGCCGCCGCCGCGCAGAGGAGAGTGCTAAGAGCCAGCCGCATCCAATGGCCGTAGAGCCGGGCGCGCAGGATGGCCTGGAGCTGGGCGGGCTTCCAGCGCACATCGGACCAGTCGGCCAGCCCCGAGGCGGAGTCGATCCAGGCGCTCAGCCGGGGCAGAGCCTCGGCGGAGGGCCTCACCTCGAAGGCGCCCGGCAGGGGATTGTCCGTGACGAGCGCCACCGCGTCCACGAGATCGGGATCCTCGCGGCGGAGGGCGGCCAGGGCCTCGTCGGCGCAGATGTAGCGGATCGCGGCGACCTCCGGCTGGGCTCGGAGCTTCTCCTCGATGACCTTCACGCGCGGCTCCGAAACCTCGCCGCGCAGGAAGAGCACGACGCGGAAGTCCGAACGCAGGGCGCTCTCCAGGCTGCGGCATTGACGCTCGATGAGGATCAGAGTCTGCCCCGCCAAAGCGACGGATGCGGCGAAGGCGAAGACCCAGAGGACGCGAGCCCGAGTTCTCATGAGGCGCATTCTACGAAATGCGGCCTTTCAGCGGTAGGGGACGAAAACGCAGAGCGCGCGCCCGGCGACACGGCGCAGGACCGGCAGCGCCATAGCGAGAGTGAGCAGAACCACCCACATTCCCTCCTCCCAAACGAAACGGGCGAAACCTCGCGCGCCCGAGGGGCGCGTCGGCAAGAGGGTCTCTTTGGAAGCCGCCGAGGCCGACCCCAAAGGCGAAATTTTGAGAACATCGGCTCGGCCCATGGCCTTGGCCAGATGGCAAAGAGGCAGTCTCCCGGCAACGAGGGCAGTCATCCGCCCATCGCGAGCCGTCTCCATCCCCACGACGCGGGTCAGACGAAAGCCCACCGCGGAAGCAAGCGCGGCGACGCCCGCATCGACGGCCGCGCGGACGTGCGCAGGGTCCTCCAGGCGCAGTCCGATGAGGAACTCTCCCATCGTCTCGCGCGGCGCCGATGGCCGCGGCCGCGTCTCCACGCGAAGACGCTTGACCCCCGGCCGAGACAAGGCCGAAGCCAGGCCTGCGGCCGGCATCCAGCCGCTGATGATCACGGCGCCTGCCGGGCCGGCCAGAGGCTCGAAGCGGGCGTCCGCCGAGAAACCCGCAACCGCGCCGAGTCCCGCGACGCAGTCGCGCAGGGAGCCGGACTCCCGGGGATCGAGTTCGAGGGAGACGAAGAGCATGCTCTCGCCCGCGTCGGTCTTCGCAACGCGCTCCGGGTCCTGCGTGCGGGGACGAGCCGATGTGTCCTTGAGTCCCAAGAGGTGCGACTCGTAGTCGCGGCGTCCAAGATCGCTCGCGGAGTCCGTGTCGGCGGCGCCGGCATCCTCGGCGGACATGTCCAAGGGCTGGACCAGGTCGCTCCAGAGGGAGACGGGGGCCGCGGGCGCGGCAAGACGGGGATTATCGGGAAGAGGGTCGGGCAAAGGGCGGTCCTGACGGGGCGCGTCCTCCAAGTATTGCCCGACGGCGCCGTCGGGATGATGATAACCGCCGCCCTCGCCGAAGGATTTCGTCGAGGGTCCGCCGCGGGGAGCGTCGGCGGCGAAGGCCCAGACCGCCGGCATCGCGAGGCAAACCGCGGCAAGAGCGCGCTTCACGGATCGAGTTTATCAACTCCCCGGTTACGGGTCAATAGTCCTATGAGGCCTAGGCCCTTGAACCCAGCGTTCGAGCAGGCCCCTTAGGCCGGCGAGCACCGCGCCAAACGCCGCGCCGAGGAGATGGGCTGCGGCGCTCTGCCAAAGGGCGACGGAGATCGGCAGGCCTCCCGCGCCCAGCGCGGCCGTCATCCCCGCAGGAGCCAGCAGGCCGAACAAGAGCCAGCCTCTTGGGTCTGACTCGATGAGGATGAGCGCGACCGCGAGGCACGGGACCCCGACGAGCGTCTCGCGCCAGCGCCACGGCCACCACCAAAGCTCTCCGGCCGAGACCGAAAGGCGGTCGAATCCGTCCCACAGCGAGGAAGCTCGAAGGACGACGCGGGGAGCCAACAGGAGAACCGCCGCCAAGGCGAATCCCGCCAACACGGCCAAGTCCCGGCGGCGCACCGGGGCCGACCAGCGTCGCTTGGACACAGGCCCCGCGACGAAGAGGGCCGCCGCCCCCACGGCCGTAGGGGCGCACCAGGTCCAGAGGGTCCAAGCTCGGGCCGGACCATCGATCCACCCTTCCGGCGCCAGCCATGCCGCGGCCGCGCCCGCGGCGCCAGCCACCGCCCAGGAGCCCGCCAGCCCCGCGAGAACCGCGGGGACGGGGGCTGCGACCGGCGCGAGAGCGTCGAGACGCGCGCGGGCGAGACGCGAACACAACAGGGCCGCGCGCACGGCCAGGAGCGGCCCCGCGGCGCCCAGAAGCCCGATCAGGGCCAGCCGCGCCGCCCGTTCGCCGCGCCTTGATGGGAGCGGCGGGGGGCTCGACGCCGGCAGGATGGAAGACAGGCCCGTCTCCCTTAAGAGGCGCAGGGACTCGCGCAGGCGGTCGAGCTCGGCGTCCAGACTCGATCTGGTCCTCGGGCGAAAGACGATCAGGCGCAGGGGACGACCGTACGCGGCGCGGAGGATTTCCCCGCGGCGCGCATCCACTGCGAGGGTCCTGACCCACAGCCGGTGCCCCGCCGCCGCGACCGTCGCCGCCGTGGAGACGGCGACCGGCAAGAGCCCGGCGGCGGAGAGTGAGGCAACCGCCCCCGGGTCGAAGCCCGCCGGGACGCGCGCGAGATCGACGCTGAACGGCAGGCCCAGGCCGCGCGCGCCCGCCATCGTGGAAGTGGAAGCGTCCAGACCCGCGGCGGCCAGGGCTTCCAAGACGCGCGCCAGGGCCTTAGGATCCTTGCTCCAGAGAGAGTCTCCGCGTAGGCCGGTTCCGGCGGAGATGAGCCCCGCCACGCGCCACTTCTCCACCTCGGCGCGGGTGAAGTGGAGGACCTCTCCGCGTTCGACCAGGTCGGCCAGGGTCTCCTCGCGCAGCAAGACCGCGCCCACGCCCATGGCCTTCAGGCGCTCCCAGAGTTCGCCGGCGTCCGCGGGCGCGCGCCCGGCCAGCGAGGCGAAGGCCGACGCGTCCACCGCCGCGAGGACGGCTCGTTCGTCGTTGCGCCGCGGCTGCGAGACGGCGAGGAAAACCGCCGCCGCGAGGGTGAGCAGGACGACCAAGCGGCGCCGCGGGAGAGTCATCGCTTCACGGCCTGCCGGTAGATCTCGAGGTAGGCGTTCACCGAACGATCCCAGGAAAAATCCCCGGCCATGGCCGCGCGCACGAGAGCGTCCCAGCGCGGCCCGCGGCGCGCCTCGAGGGCGCGATCTATGGCTGCGGCCAGGCCGGCGGGGTCGTTGGGCTCGCAGAGGAATCCGTTGGCGGGCCTGCCCTCGTCGTCGCCCTCGAAAACGGTGTCCGCCAAGCCGCCGGTGCGAGCCGCGACCGGCACGGCGCCGTAGCGCATGGCGATCATCTGGCCCAGCCCGCAGGGTTCGAAGCGCGAGGGCATGAGGAAGATGTCGCTGGCGGCGTAGACGCGGCGGGCGAAGGACTCATCGAAGCGACGATGGAAGTGCACGGAGGAGCGGCGGTTCTCGAGCGCCGCAAAACTCTCCGTCAGCGCGGGGTCTCCGGTTCCCAGGACGACGACCAGCGCTCGGCCCAGGCGCGGTTCCAAGGCGGACAAGGCCAGGTCCAGGCCCTTCTGGTAGTCCAGGCGGGAGACGATGCCGATGAGAGGAATATCCGATCCGGCCTCGAAGCCGCACTCGCGCTGGAGGGCTTCCTTGCAGGCGGCCTTGCCCGCGGCCGCGTCGCAGGGGCCGTAACGGCGCGGCAGGCAGGCGTCGCGCGCGGGATCCCATGCGTCGGTATCGAGCCCGTTGAGCACGCCGTGCAAGACCGCCGAGCGCCGCCGCAGGAGCCCCTCGAAGCCGAAGCCCCGCTCGCCGGATTCCTGGATCTCGCGGGCATAGGTGGGGCTGACGGTCGTGATGCGGTCGGCGTAGGCCAGTCCCGCCTTCAGGTAGCTCACCTGCCCGTAATACTCCATGCCGTCCGCGGTCCAGTCCTCGGACCCGAAGCCCGCGGCTTCCAGCGCGGCCCGCGCAAACTTGCCCTGGTAGGCCATGTTGTGGACGGTGAACACGCTGGCCGTCCCGTTGAAATGGGGGTCGCGGGCGTAGTGCCGCTTGAGGTGCGCGCAGACCAGCCCCGCCTGCCAATCGTGGGCATGGATGATATCCGGCTTGAAGCCGACGGCCTTGGCCCCCTCCAGCGCCGCCCGCGCGAAGAGCGCGAAGCGCAGGCCGTTGTCCTCGTAGTCGCGGCCCTCGGGCCCGTAGAGCGTGTCGCGATCGAAGAAGCGAGGACAGTCCACGAAATAGGTCGTGACCGAACGCCGGTGGAGGAAGCGCAAGCCCACCGAGACGGTCCCGCCGGCAAGGGGCACGGACAAGGTCCGCGCCTCACCCTCATCGAGCGCGGCCGCGTGCACGGCGGCGTACTTGGGAAGGAACAGGCAGACGTCGTGACCGGCGGCCCCCAGCCTCTGCGCGAGCGTGCCGGCCACATCGGCAAGACCCCCGGTCTTGCAGAAGGGGACCGCCTCGCTCGCGACGAAGATGATCTTCACTTCGGCCGGAGCGGGCCCTCGTGCGCATCGCCCTCGGCGTCCCCTCTCGTCTCGGGGAACGGCTCCGGCCCGGCCGGCTCGACAAGCTCGACCGCGCCGGCCGGGTGAACGGAGAGCGCCTCGGCCATGACGGACTCCTCGGTCTGTCCGACGAACGAATCAGCGGGAACCTCGGGGACCGCAGCCGCGGCCGGCGTAAAGCTGTTGATGGGAGGCAGGTCCTCCAGGCTGAGTAGGCCGAAATGGCGCAGGAACTCCGAGGTCGTGCCGTACATGAGCGGGCGGCCGACCGTCTCCTTGCGGCCGACGACCTTGACGAGGCGCTTCTCGAGCAGGGTCTCAAGGGCGGCGATGACCTCGACGCCGCGGATCTCCTCGATCTCGGCGCGGGTCAGCGGCTGCTTATAGGCGACGATGGAGAGGGTCTCCTGGGCCGCGGTGGAGAGGCGCATGGTCGCGCGGTCGGCAAAAAGCTTGCGGAGGTAGGGCGCCAACTCCGGACGAGTGGCCATCTGCCAGCCTTCGGCCACGGCGAGCAGGCGATAGCCTGCGTCGCGCAGTTCCAGTTCCCTCTGGAGCTGCGTGACGACCAGCACGATGCGGTCCTGGTCCTTGACGCCGACGATCTTGCCCAGCTCCGCGGCCGAGAGGGGCCGGTCCGTGATGAAGAGGAGTCCTTCCAGCGCGCGGCGCAGGAGACCGTCGTCGTTGGCGGGCGCCGGGATGGGCGGCGCCGCCTCAGCTTCCGGGCTGGGGGTTGCCGGGGTTTGCGGCGTCTGCGGCGGCTGGGCTTGATTCATCGGAGGAAACCTCCTTCTTGAAAATTCGTATCTTTCCGAAGTTCACGTCCTGGCGGATGAAAATCTTCTGCAGCTTGGTCAACTCGAGCATGGCGAGGAAGCAGGCGATGATGCCGCGCCTCTTGCGCTCGTCGGCGAAGAGGTCCTCCCAGTCGATCATGGGCTTCTCGGCAAGGAGGAAGAGAATCTTCGCGATCTTCTCCTCGATGGGGAACTCCTCGCCGGTCACCTCGTGGGAGTCGTCCGCGGCGTTGTCGAGAATGACCTTGAGGCGCGCCATGAGTTCGAAGAGGGAGAGGTTTGGGGACTTCTCGGACTCCTCGAAGAACGGCGCGCCGCGAAAGAATACGTTCGTCATCTCTTCCGCGCGTCCCGAGAGGAACTTCGAGGCGCTCTTGAACTTCTGGTACTCCAGGAGCTTCTGCGCCAGTTCCGCCGTCGGATCCGGGCCCTCCTCGCCCGGCCCCAAGGCGTCTTGATGCGGGAGCAGGGCTCGGGACTTGTAGGCCATGAGCGTGGCGGCCATCACCAGGAACTCTCCCGCGACGTCCAGGTTGAGGTCCTTCATCAAGTCGAGAAACGAGAGGTACTCGCGCGTGATATGCGCGATGGGGATGTTGTGGATATCGAGGTCGTCCTTCTTGACGAGGAACAGGAGGAGGTCGAGCGGCCCCTCGAAGAGCTCCAGCGCCACCTCGTAGCCTTTCTCGACCATCAGCGCAGCCTCATGGCCCGGCGGACGGCAACCATCGTCTTCTGGGCCGCGGCGCGCGCCTTGAGAGCGCCCTCGGCCAACACGGCCTCGACGTCCGAAGCCCGGTAGGAGTCGCGTCGCGCGCGGAAGACCTCGAAGGGACCGGACATCTCGCAAAGGAGATCTTTCTTGCAGGCCATGCAGCCGAGCTTGCCGGCGCGGCAATCCGCGCCCCGCGCCCGCACGAAGGACTCCGAGGCATAAAGCTTGTGCAGGGCGAACACGGCACAGCCCCTCTCGTTGTCCGGGCACGGCTCCGGATGGCCCGGGTCGGTCGCGCTCTTGCGCGTCGGGTCGGTGTACATCCCCTTCACCTTCGCCTCAAGCGACGCGGCCGTCTCGCCGATGTCGATGGCGTTCCCGTATGACTTCGACATCTTGCGCGCATCGGCGCCGGGGACCTTCGGAGTCGGGGTCAGAAGCGGCTGGGGCTCGGCGAAAATCGGACCGAAAGCGTTGTTGAACTTCCTCGCGATCTCGCGCGAGAGCTCGAGATGCGGGAGCTGGTCCCGACCGACGGGGACCTTGGTCCCATGGTAGAGAAGGATGTCCGCGGCCTGGAGAACGGGGTACCCCAAGAAACCGAAGGTTCTCAACTCGTAGCCGGCTCCCTGCTTGTTCTCTTCGTAACGGATCGACTCTCCCGCGGCGGCCATGCCCGCCTTGGTTTTGGCCAATTCCTGGAGCTGCTCTTTCCAAGTCGGATTGTGCTCCAACATGGCAAGCGGCGTGACCATTCCCAGCATCAAGGCCAGCTCGGCGTGCTCACTGACGTCCGACTGCCTGAAGATCACGCACTTCGCCGGATCGAGGCCCGCGGCCAGCCAGTCGAGGACCATCTCGCGGCAATTCTCCCGCAGTTTGGAGGTGTCATTGTAGCCCGTCGTGAGCATATGCCAGTCCGCGACGCAGAAGAAGCAGGGGAAGCGGTCTTGGAGGTCGACCCAGTTCTTCAGGGCTCCCCAATAGTTGCCGATGTGCAGACGTCCCGTCGGGCGCATGCCCGAAAAAACGATGTCCGCGCGCTCCATTGCGCCGGGATTCTAGCGTTTTGCCGACGGGTTTTCCACAGTTTTATCGAGCTTCATCTCCCTCGAAACCAGGTCAAGGCGGCGGCGCGGGTCTTGAGCCGCCCCCGGCGCTGCAGACGGGCCGCTTCGTCGATGATCGCGTGGAAAGCGGGGCCGGGCTTGAGGCCCGCCGCGATGAGATCCCGGCCGTGAAGGAAGCACGGACGCAGCGCCGCGGGCGGGAGTTTCGGGAAGGCGCGGCGGACCGCGGAGGCGACCAGGGCGGGGACCTCCACGCGCGGGGACTTGTCCGAGGAACCGACCGCCAGGACCTCGAGGAGGAGCGTGCGCAGATGGTGCTCGAACGGAAACGAATCGACGAACTCCCGTCCTTTCGACGGGCCGAGGGCCAGCGCCATCGCGGCCAGGCGCGGCTCCACGCCCGTTGACGGCAGTCGCCGCCAAGGCAATTCCGGATGGAACAACGAAAGGTAGCCCCAGTCTTGGAGGAGTCCGAAGGCCGAAGAGGGGTCCTCCTCCGCCAGCAGGCAGGACAGCTCATGGAGCAGGCGGTGGCGCGAGAGCTTGGCCGCGTGGCCGGCTCCCAGCGCGTCCTGGGCTTGCTCCTGCATCCCGTCCGCGGGCCGGCAGCGCAGGCGGCCCAGGAAGCGCGCGGCGCGGAACACGCGCGTGGGATCGTCGCGCAAGCTCGCGGGATGAAGGACGCGCAGGATCTTATCTTTCAGGTCGCGCAGGCCGCCGTAAGGATCCACGATCCGGCGGGAGCCGTCGTCGAGGCGCGCGGCCAGGGCGTTGATGGTGAAGTCGCGGCGGAAAAGATCGCTCTCGATGGGAACCTCCACCGCGACCAGCCGAGGCAGGGCCGAGGGCTCGGGGTAGGACTCGGCGC
>Ga0154316_107_pt1 | contig 8295 bp, 7 predicted proteins | sample RifGroA2_FD_105610 | JGI IMG/M metagenome (GOLD analysis project Ga0154316, IMG submission 105610) | Elusimicrobia bacterium GWA2_66_18
ACGTGTTTAATCCCCCCATTCCCGCCTTCACCACGGAAATGAGGTGGGACGCGCCCAGCCTGGGCCTGCACACCCTGCAGGCCAAGGTCTACGATGCGGCGGGCAATGCGGGCTCGAGCCTGCCCGTGACGGTCGAGGTGGTGCGCGGCAAGCGGCTGGTGTCCTTGAACAGCGTCGCGGCGGGGCTGTCGACGAGCGCCGACGACGCGGCCGATCCCAAAGCGCTCATGCTCCATGCGACGCGAGGCGCCAGCCAGAGCCTGGCCTTCGAGCCCGAGGTGCGGGAGGCCAAGGTGACCGACCTGCGGGGGCGCGTCCTGGTCCAGCAGACCCGCGGCGGGGGGTCGCTGCTCATCCCAATGGACAACCTCGCGGCCGAGTCCGGGGTGTGGCTCATCCAGATGAAGGACGACCAGGGACATGCCTCGATGCGCGCCATGGTCGTCGTGAAATAATACAATGACGCGAAGAGTGCGACGGCTCGTGCAACGTCATCGACGTTCAAAGGGATGTCAATGCGAGCTTGGCTGGAGCTTGTGTCCTCGGACCGCAGCCGCCTTGACGCCGATAGTTTTGACTTCCAATTTATCGTTGGAGGCGTGTCGGAGGCTAAAGGTGGTTTGAAAGGGCCTCCATTCCACGATGATCTGGAAGTCGGCAAAGCGAGTGACAAAGAAAGTGTCGGCGATGTCCGCATCCGTTACCAGTGATCCGGAGGCGTCGGGATAGGTGCAAAGTCTTTTCAGACGGAAGTCGTGTCGGAATTTAAGGATCACTCCGTCGGGGCGGTTGGGATAGAGCACGGGATTGTCCAGGTAGCGCAAGGGGGTCTGCACGCTCTCGGGGTAACGCGCGGGGTCAGTCGTCATTGAGGCGGCTTGAACCTGCGAATCAGCCCGCTGTACCAGCCTCAAAAACTCGAGCACGATGCTCTCCTTCTGGACGGTCGATGGATCTTTGCGGCATGGCGAGCCGTTGTTTTGCGCGCGCAGAACTGACGCGCACGCCACGAGCAGGCAGAGCCCGGTCGACAACGCCAATAGCTTGCTTTTCATGCGGAACAATCCTCCTTGGCGGCAGCCGCCCAACCGTATCCCGGACTGGCGGAACGCAGTTTAGCAAATAGGACTGGGCGCAGTCCGATCAATTTTATTACAATCACCGAGAATTCGTTGAAACAGAGGAGGCCACCTTGCCATACGCGTACGACCAAGCGACAATGACCACGGGCATCGATACCATCGACGAGCAGCATCGCAAGCTTTTCGACATGATCAATGAAATCGAGCGGATGATGGGCGGGTATGCTCCCGACCGCAATACCAAGATCAGCGGCCTCATCTCAGGGCTCGTCAACTATGCGATGAACCACTTCGCGCATGAAGAGGGACTGATGGAAAAACATAAGTGCCAAACCGCGGAGGTCAACAAGCTCGCCCACGCACGCTTCACCAAACAGGTCGGCACGTGGGTCGAGCGCTGGCAGAAGTCCCAGGACCCCGCGATCGTCCAAGAGATGGGAGCTTTCCTGGGGCAGTGGCTCTCCGGACATATTTGCACGATCGATGTCGGCCTGCGGCGCTGCTCCCAGTCCTCCAAGCACTAACGTCTGCCGTGCTTGCGGCCGCCCCTCGGATGAGGGGCGGCCCACTCATTCTTGCCGATCGGCTGCTGGTTGAAAAGATCCGGGTCTTCGCCGGGACGGCTGTTGACGAAGATAAAGGAAACGGGGAAGCCGTACTCCGCGCTGAGCGCTGGAGCCGACGCCTTTAGATGCTCCAGCAGCGCTTTCTGGCGCGGATCGTCCCATACCAGCAGTCCCCGCTTCGCGGCTTCCGGATTGCGGCCGCCGACGTCGACCGAGAAGGCCACCTTCAGCGGCGCGCCGCCGAGGCTCTCTTCGATGATGGCCCGGTTCTCGCGGTAGAGCCGGAGCTTGTAGAGGAACGTCTCCTCCATGATCTTGTCCAGCGGCATCCACACGCGCGCCGATTTATCCTCCCACAGCAGGACGTCCCTCTCCTTGGCCGGCTTGTGGGCGTCCGCGAGAGGCTCCGTCACGGCGTCGAACTCCGTCTTGTATTCCTCGATGATCCGTCCGTCGGAGAGAGTTCTTTTTCCGAAAAAATCCCGGCCCGCCTGCGTGATCTTGAGGCCCATCTGAAGCCGTTTCTTGTGCGAATTAAGCTCATGACCGACCCCGACTTCGCGGCTGTAGGTCACGCCGTCGATGATGTTCATGACGCCTTCGGGTTGGTCCCGGTATTTCTCGACGAGCCTGTTGTATTCGGCGCGAAGCTGGGCCGAGGCCATCCGGGACTCGGTGATGTAACGGAAGATAAAACGATTCCCGTAGGCGGCGTGGAAGTCCTTTTCCTTCCCGCGCAGGTGATTCTCGATCTCCCGGTAGCCGCGCGTGTCGAAGTTCAACTCGATCTGGGATAACTTTCTGCCCATTTCCCGCTCGGCCAGACCCCCCGCGGCGAAATCACTCTTCGCTTTTTCGAGATATTTGTTCACGCGGCGGATGCCCTCGCTGATCTCGGAGGCGGGATTATTCGGAGCCGGATGGAAATAGACGCGGTGCGTGTGCACGGCGATATTGCGGCCGCCCGCGTCCACGAGGATCGCGTCAACCCAGTTCCGCGTCCCCTCGAGATGCACGCTCGACTCGGCGATCTCGCGACTGATCGCGACCTTCTCGACGCTCGCCAGCTTGACGCGCCCCTCGGCGTAAGCATCGTCCATCACGTCCATCACGCCGGCCAGGTCCATATGCGGCGACAGCTCGGCGTAAAGGAGGTCGATCCAACGCGACTGCTCGGCGACACGGCCGCCGACCCAGACGCCGTCGGCGTTCTTGATGAAGCCTTTCGGACCCGCTTGGCCGCGGCCGGACGGCGCGACATGCGCAGCCGCGCGCGCGCCGTCGAAGAAGGAACCGCCGGAGGGGTCGTGGCGGGAGGCGGCCGTCAGCTCGAGCGCTTCGAGCGCGATCTTGATGGGCGTCAGCTTCTCGTCCGGCGAATCGATAGGAGCAGGCGCCTCGCTGATCGCGGCAACCGGGGTCACGATCGCGGGCGCGGGCGCGGAGACAGCGGAGACAAAGGAGAGACTGGGAGTCAGCGGCAGCATCGGCAACGGGGACAAAACCGCGGGCCCGCCGATCAAGCCGGGGACGAAGCCCGCGGCGCCGCCGAGCGAGGGCGTGAGCGTCGCGCGCGGAACCGAAACCTGCTGGGCGGGAACGCGCGCGGACGCGCAGACGACCGTCAGGAGCGCGGCGAGAAGGCGGAGGGGGATTCGGTTCATAATGGAAGAGTATCAGGGTCGCGGTTGCCTGTCCTGGGCCAATAGGACCTAAAAACCCCCGCCAAGAGGCCTACCCAATGATCGTATCGCGGCATTACGTCATAGGCCGAAATATGCTGAGATCAATCATCTTTCGCAACGGTGGGGGTGAAATCTATGGCGAAAATATTGATCGTCGATGACAGCCCTTTGATCCTCGCTTTTCTAGAAGAAGCTCTCAGGAGCTGGGGGCATGAGGTTTTTAGGGCGAGCGACGGCTACAGCGTCGTCCCGACATTCAACAAGTGCAATCCGGACCTCATCATGCTCGACTACAACATGCCCGCTTCCTCCGGCCTCGAAGTCTATGAGCGCATTCGCACTCTCTACGCCGGACAGAGGATCCCCATCATCTTCCTGAGCGCCACGTCCCGCTTCGAACTGGAAATGGTGATTCCCTTCAGCGAGTTCGTGCGCTGTTGCGATAAGCCCGTTGATCTGGAGGGGCTGCGGACCAACATCAACGAGATGCTCGTCGCCGCTGGCATTGCCTTACCGCCGGCCTCGGGGGCTCCTTGAATAAGTTATAATGCCGGTTTCCGGGCCTTCTTTTGCGCTCGTAACACAAAGGATAGTGTGCTGCCCTGCGAAGGCAGATATCCAGGTTCGATTCCTGGCGAGCGCAATGGACGGCTCGAAGTCCCTCTGATGATCAACCTCCTCCTCGCGGTTTCCCTGCTGGGGCATATCGCTTTCTTCGTGATGGTCCAGCTCGACTTCTCCCCGCGTCGCGCGGACTCCTTATTCGCCCCGGCGGACGCGCTGAAGCTGCTGGCGGCGCAGACCCTGGGCGCTCTGGCCGTCGGATTTTGCGCGCTGGGCGCGGACGGCTTCGGCCTGCTCGTCGGCAAGGCCTTGGCCCTGCCCGTGGTCGCGGGGCACGCCTACGGCTTCGTTCTTTGGAGGCGCCGTGGCGCTGCGCCCGCCGGCGCTCCCTCCGTCCGTCTTTTCGAGGACGCTCTCTACGCCGCCCACGGCCTCCTGGCCGCCGCCGCGCTCCTCGCGGCCGTCCTTCGCGCCTAGTCTCGGCGAGGGAACTTCGCCGGGGGGCGCGCCGTAACAATGAGGGTGGATATCGCGATGGGATCGGCGGGGGCCCTCTCGGCGGCGGCGGCGCGTCAGGTCGACGCAGCTTGGCGGGAGCGCGCCGCGGCCTGGGCGCGTTGGACGTTGAGCGTGGAGGAGGCGCCTCGCCCGGGCTGGACGCGCGGCCTGGTCTGGCGGGCGCTCACGCGAGGCGCTCTGGTCCCGCCCGCGCCGGAGGTGGAGGAGTCCTTGCTCGCGCGTTTCGGGCCGCGCGCCGCCTCGGCCTGCGCCGTCCTGCATCGTATTCAGAGCGCGTGCCTCCTGGCCGCTCCCGCGGGGATGCCCGGGAGCATCGAGACGGACCTAGCGCTTCTGCGGGAGTTCTCCACCGATGAGTCGGCGTGGCTGGCGGAGACCGCGCGCCGCGACCTGGCGCGTTCGTGGGGGGACATGCTCCGGCTCTATCCAGAGGATATTGCCGAGGGTGAAGCGGAGCCGCTCTTCGTGAGCTGGACCGGCGTGCCGCGCGCGGGTCGGCGCGCGGCGCTCGTCTGGGACGGGCCCGCGGAGGACGGCGTCGAGCCCGCGCTGGCGGCCGAGGCCCCGCCCTTTCGCCGGGACGACGCGGCCCTGGCCGCGCTGGCGCAACGCTTCTTGCGCGTCGAGGGACTGCGCCCGGGACAGGTCGAGGGCGCGGCCGCCCTGCTCTCCGGGCGCGACCTGGTCCTGGCCCTGCCCACGGGAGGGGGCAAGTCGCTGTGCTACCAGCTCGCGGCCCTTTTGACGGCCGGCACCCCGCTCGTCGTGGCGCCCTTGCGCGCGCTCCTGCGCGACCAGGCGCGGCGCCTGGCCGCGGTCGGGGTCACGCGCGTGGGATTGCTGGTCGGCGATGACGCCGCGGAGACTCGACGCGCCTTCGCGGGCCTTCGCGAGGGGCGAGCGCTCCTCGCCCTGGCCGCGCCGGAACGGCTGGACTCAGGCGCCTTCCGCGACGCCTTGCGGGCGATGGCCGAATCGGGAGGCGTGCCCTTCGTCGTCGTGGACGAGGCGCATTGCGCGGCGCGCCGCGGCCACGACTGGCGCCCGGCCTACCGCGTCCTGGGCGCGCGCCTGCGCGTTTGGGCGAGTTCCTCGGGCCGCGCTCCCGCCCTGGCCGCGCTCTCCGGGGGGACTTCTTCGGGGGCGCTGGCCGAGGCCGAGCGCGTCCTGGGGCTCCAGGATCCCGTCCGCGAGGGCCGGGGCGCCGCGCGCGGCAACCTTTCCTTTCGCATCCAGACGAGCTGCGCGCCCGACCATCTCGTGCGCCTGCGCGAACTGCTCACGCGCCGCTTGCCGGAGGGACGCTTCGGGCCGGGCATCGTCTTCTGTCCGCGCGTGGACGGCCCTCTGGGCGCCGCTTCGGTCGCCGAGGATCTGGCGTGGTCCGAGGGGCTGGACGCCGCGGCCTACACGGGGCGCGCTCCCGCGGGGGCCGACCCCTCGGCCTGGGAGGAGGCCAAACGCCGCGCCGCCGAGGACTTCCTCGCGGGCCGACGGGGGCTGCTCTGCGCTACGCGCGCCTTCGGCCTCGGCGTGGACCGGGCCGACGTGCGCTTCACCGTCCATCTCGGCCTGCCGGCGTCCTTGGAGGAATTCTTCCAGCAGGCGGGACGGGCGGGCCGCGACGGAGCGCCGGCCTCCTGCTGGCTCCTGCTCCAGGTTCTCTCCGCGCGCCGCGCGCGCCGCTGGGCGGCGCTGCCCGTCGAGTCCCTGCGCGAGGAACTGGAAGGCTTGGGACGAGAAGAAGAAGACGACGTTTCCCGCGCGTATGCCCTGCATCTGGCGTCCTTCCCCGGCGAGGAAACGGAGCGCCGCGGCGCGGAGCTCGCCCTGTCCTTGCTCGGCGACCCGGCGTCGCCGGGGCCGGCTTTCGCCTCTCTGCCGGGTCAGGACCCGGAGGCGCTCACGCGGGCGTTGGTCGCACTCGAGGAAGCGGGAATCCTTTCACTTGAGGAGCGCCTGCGCTGCGGCTGGAAGGTGCGCCTGACCGGGGGCTGGAGTCTCAAGACCGCGCGGGATGCGGCGGCGGAGCGCGTCGCGCGCGACTACCGCGCGGTGGAGACGTCGCGGCGCTCGTCGCTGGCGGAGTTGGTGGAGCTGGCGCTCTCGCCGGGCGCAGGGGAGGCCTTCGCGGCGCGGCTGTCGGGCCGTTCCTGAGGCTTTAGGCCGAAGGTCCCATGGCGGACAGCATCTCCGCCACACGGGTGAACTTCTCCCGTATCTTGCCGGACTTCTTGCCGTTTGCGATCTCGAGCTTGTCGATCTCTTTCCACTGGGCGAAGCTCACGACCTTCACCGCCTTGGAGGCGAGCAGGCGCGGGGCGGCTTCCATGGAAACGTCCACGCCGCGCTCGGCCAGCTTGCCGGCCCTCAGGTCCTCGAGCATGAGCCCGACCGTCGCCACGGAGCAGGCGCGGTTGGTGCCTATGAGCCCCGAAGGCCCGCGCTTGGCCCAGCCGACCACGTATTCGGACAAGACGACCGGTCCGCCGACGGCCGCGACGACGCGGCCGTCGGCGTTGGCCACGCGTCCGGCCTTCTCGTCGAAGGGCACGCCCGGGACGGGGATGCCGCGGTAGCCGACCGAGCGGAACACGAGGCCCACTCCCTCGATCGTCTCGAAGCGGCCGAGGCCGCGGGCCTTCACGCTGCCCTTGCCGTCGGGCTCAAGATTGTTGCGCTCGAGCTTGATCGCGCAAACCTTCCCGTCCTTGCCGATGAGCTCGACGGGCGAGACGCAGAAGCGGGCGAAGATCTTTCGGTCCTTGCGACCCGCGCCCTTATGGGCGGCCTCGAGGAGGCAGTCATAGTTCTTCTTGGCCGCGGCGTCGCAGAGGCCGGCCTTGGAGACCTCGTCGAGTTTGAGCTCCTCTTCCTTGACGACCAGGTCGGCGCGTTTGATCTCGCCGACTTCCTCGATTTCCTTGGGGGAGAAGGCGGCCTGCACGGGGCCGCGGCGGCCGAGGAGGTAGACGCGCTTGACCTGGCTTTGGCGCAAGACCGACACGGCGTGCTCGGCGATGTCGGTCTTGGCCAGGACGTCGGGGTCCTGGGCGAGGATGCGGATGACGTCGATGGCGACGTTGCCGATGCCGACGACGGCCGCCGCTTCGCAGTTCAGGTCGAAAGGGATGTCTCGATAGTCCGGGTGGCCGTTGTACCAGCCGACGAAGTCGGTCGCGGAGTAGGATCCCTTGAGATCCTCGCCGGGGATGCCCATCTTGCGGTCGCTTTCGCAGCCGACGGCGTAGACGATCTGGTCGTAGCGGGCGCGCAGTTCATCGACGGTAACGTCTTTGCCGAGCTTGACGTTGCCGAAGAAGCGCACGCGGGGGTCGCAGGCGGCGCGGTCGTAGACGGCGGTGACGGACTTGATCTTCTGGTGGTCCGGAGCGACTCCGCCGCGCGCCAGGCCGTAGGGGGTGGGCAGGCGGTCGAAGAGGTCGACGCGGACGTTGAGGCCCGGCGCCTTGAGGAGGGCCTCGACGGCGTAGAAGCCGGAGGGTCCGGCTCCGATGACGGCGACGCAAAGCGGTCTTTCGGCGGTTCCGGGGGCGCTCATTTTGTCTCCTTGGCGGCGAGGGGCTGGGTCATGATCGGGACGCGCAGCGATATGTGGCAACGGGAATGCCAGTTCACCCAAAGTTCTGTTGACATTCGCGCATATCGAGGCTAAACTTTATTGAACAATACGGGCCGCATCCTGAGAAATCATACATCCATAAATAATGGGGGTCGTGCACATGACGAAGTCCAAGAAGGGATTCACGCTCATCGAGCTTATGATCGTGGTGGCCATCATCGGCATTCTCGCGGCCATCGCGATCCCGAAGTTCGCGGAGCTCATCCGCAAGTCGTCGGAAGGCGCGTCCAAGGGAA
>Ga0154316_132_pt2 | contig 7078 bp, 7 predicted proteins | sample RifGroA2_FD_105610 | JGI IMG/M metagenome (GOLD analysis project Ga0154316, IMG submission 105610) | Elusimicrobia bacterium GWA2_66_18
GAAGCCGCGGCGCTGGCCAAGATCCCGGACGGCGCGGCGGTCCGGCATCGCATGGGAGACCTGGGACATATCGATGACCAGGGACGCCTGTGGTTCTGCGGCCGGAAATCCCAGCGCGTGCGCACACAGGAGGGAGATCTGTATACTCTGCCGGTCGAGGGCGTGTTCAACGCCCATCCGGATGTGAAACGAACGGCGTTGGTCGGCGTGGGCCGGGAGCCGGTGCTGTGCGTCGAGAAGGAGCCTGGAACGAAGAGCACGAAGGAGGAACTGACGAAGGAACTGCTGGCGCTGGGGGCGCGGCACGAACATACCCGGAGAGTGAAGACGGTCTTGTTTCATCCCTCTTTCCCGGTGGATATCCGGCATAACGCGAAGATAGTCCGGGAAAAATTGGCGGTCTGGGCCGCGCAGAGGCTCGCTTGAGGGCTCTGGTCACGGGAGGAGGGGGATTCCTCGGAGGCGCCTTGGCGCGCCGGCTCCGGGAGAGGGGCGACGACGTGAGAGTCTTCGGCCGCGGTTCCTATCCGGAACTGGAAGCGATCGGCATCGACTCCTATCGCGGAGACCTGACCGACTACGAGGCGGTGCGCGCGGCCTGCGACGACCGCGATACCGTCTTCCACGCCGGGGCCAAGGTCGGCCTCTGGGGGCGGCCCGAGGATTTCGAGGCGGTCAACGTCCAGGGCACCCGCAACGTCCTGCGCGCCTGTCTGGAGTTGGGCGCGCGCAAGCTGGTCTTCACCGGCTCGCCGAGCGTGGTCTTCGACGGGCGCGACGTGGAGGGCGTCGACGAGAGCGCCCCCACGCCCGCGCGTTTCGACTGCGATTATTCGCGCACCAAGGCCCGCGCGGAGGAGATGGTCCTGGCCGCCAACCACGAGCGCCTCTGCACCGTCTCCCTGCGCCCGCACTTGGTCTGGGGTCCGGGAGACCGGCACCTCCTGCCCCGGCTCGTCTCGCGGGCGCGCTCGGGACGCCTCTTGCGCATCGGCGCGGAGAACAAACGCGTGGACACGCTGTACATCGACGACGCCGTGGAGGCCCACATCCTGGCCGCCGTCCAGCTCTCGCCCCTGTCCGAGCTCGCCGGCAAGGCCTACTTCCTCTCCGCGGGCGATCCCCGTCCCGTCTGGGAGATCATCGAGCGGATGCTGGCCGCCGCCGGCCTGGGACCGGTCGAGCGCCGCGTGCCCAAGGGTTTCGCGCTCGCCGCGGCCGGCGCTTGCGAGGCCGTCTGGCGCGTCCTGGGGCTGTCGTCGGAGCCGCCCGTGACGCGCTTCCTCGTCGGACAGCTGACCACCGCGCATTGGTTCGACATCAGCGCGGCCAAGCGGGATCTCGGCTGGAGTCCTCGGGTCAAGCTGGAGGACGGGATGGCCCGTCTGGCCCAGTGGATACGGTCCTCTCGCGGTCGCTGACGAGCGAGGCCGCGACCGAGAGGGCGAGCAGACCGGCGATGACGGCCAGAGACAGCTCCGTGGAGATATGGAGAAAGTCTTTGGCGAGCATCTTGAGGCCCACGAAGCAGAGCACCATGGAAACGCCCGTCTTCAAGTGCCTGAATTTCATCATGGAGCCCGCCAGCAGGAAGTACATCGAGCGCAGGCCCATGACCGCGAAGATGTTGGAGGTATAGACCACGAAGAGATCGTTGGTCACACCCAGGGCCGCTGGGATGGAGTCGATGGCGAAGACCAAGTCCGAGGCCTCGATGACCACCAGGGCCGCGAAGAGGGGGGTCGCGCAGAGGCGTCCGGCCGCGCGCGTGAAGAAGCTCTGACCGTGCAGGCCCTCCGTCACGGGGAGGAATCGGTGCAGCAGGCGCAGAGCGGGGTTCTTGCCGGGCTGGGGGGCACCCTCGCCGCTCGAGAACAGCATCTTGCCGCCGGTCCAGACCAGGACCCCTCCGAAGACGTAGAACATGAAGGCGAAAGTCTGCAGGAGAGAGACCCCGGCGAAGAGGAAGACGAAGCGCATGACGATGGCCCCGAGGATGCCCCAGTGCAGGATCCGGGGCTGGTCTTGGGGAGGGACGCGGAAATAGTGGAAAATGAGGATGAAGACGAAGAGGTTGTCGACGGAGAGGGACTGCTCCAGGATGTAGCCGGCCAGGAATTGCATGGCCTTATCCTTGCCGTAGGCCCAGGCGATGACCCCGCAGAAGGAGAGCGCGAGAAGGGCCCAGAGCGAGGTCATGATCCCCGCCTCGCGCAGGCGCATGGGGTGGGCCCGTTTCTGGAGCAGGCCGAGGTCCGCGGCCAGCATGCTCCCGGTCACGAGCACGAAGCCTGCCCAGAGCCAAGTCAAAGTCATGGAGGCGATTCTAGCATTCGGGCCTTCGGGGAATTTGCGCGTTTTGATAGGATAGCCCCCATGTTCGTCCTCTTCAGCGACGGCGCCTGCTCCGGCAACCCGGGACCGGGGGGCTGGGCCTGCATCCTGGTCACGCCCGAGGGGCGCGTCCGGGAACTGGCGGGCCGTGCCGACGCCACGACCAACAACCGCATGGAGATGACGGGAGTCATCGCTGGCCTGCGCGCGGCGCGGGGCTTGCCCGGCAAGGCCGTCATCCACACCGACTCCACCTACGTCCTGGGCGGAATCATGAAATGGCTCGCCGGGTGGAAGCGCCGCGGCTGGACCACGGCCTCGGGCGAACCTGTCAAGAACGAGGACCTATGGCGGGAGCTCGACGCCCTGGTCGCGGCCCGCGGCCGGGGCGTCATCGAGTGGCGCTGGGTCAAGGGCCACAGCGGCCATGACGCCAACGAGAGATGCGACGAGTTGGCCGTAGCGCTTTGCCGCAAACGGCCCCATACGCTCTATTGCGGACCGCTGCTCTCTTATCCCTACGGCTCGCTGGCGCCTTGCGACCATAAGCCCCTGCCCGAGAGGAGTCAGGCGAGGAAATCCGCCGAGCCGTCGGGCCCCGCGACCTACCTGAGCCTGCTGGAAGGGCGTCTCGAGAAGCACGCGACCTGGGATGAGTGTTCGGCTCGCGTGAAGGGCCGCTCCGGCGCCCGGTTCAAGAAGGTCCGATCCCATCAAGAGGAGAAGTCGGTCCTCGAGGATTGGGGGCTTTAGGCCGCTTCGGCCGAGCGGGGGGACATCCGCCACAGCCAGATCCAGAAGACGTGTGAGCCCGCGGCTGCGGTCCAGACGAACCAGTCGAGGCGGCCGAGCGCGGCCAGGGCGACGATGAGATAGATGTAGTCGCGGCTGGCGATGCGCTCGACGACCAGGGCGAGCGGCCCGCGCTCGCTTTCGGGCGCGCGCAGGACGAGCCACCACACGGATGATCCGCAGGCGAGGAAGCCCGTCACCAGGAGGACGCCCGGCGCCCGCCAGTCCGCGCCGGGATGCAGGCGCGCCACGCCGATCGGCAGGGCGATGAAGGTCGCCAGGTGCGCGATGTGGTCGGCTAGCAGGTCGAATTCGCCCCCCCGAGGCGTGATGTGGTGCTTGAGCCGCGCGATCTCCCCGTCGCAACCGTCGAGCAGGCAGCAGAACCAGAGCGTGAGCGCTCCCCAGAATTGAAGCGGGGCCGAGGGCGCGGCCAGCCACCACGCCCCGACCAGGCCGATAACGAGGCTGGCGGCCGTGACTTGGTTGGGGCTGACCGGGAAGGGCAGGAGCAGGCGCGTGATGCCAAGCGAGAGGCGGCGGTCGAAGCGGGCGATATAGCCGTCGTTGTCCTTGGTCATGCGCGCGTAGAGGGTCCGGGCGGCCGCGCGCGCCGCCTCGGGCGCAAGCGCGTCCAGGAAGGGCCCCGCCTGCGTCTCGTCTCCGGAGGCGGCCAGGGCGCGGGCGTGGACCTCGGAGGGGGAGTCCTTGCCGGCCCCGAGCCGGGAGGCCTCTCGCGCGAAGACGCAGACCGTCCGGCCGGCCAGGCGGCGGACCGAATCGCCCGGCGCGGCCTCGGCCGCGGCGAGAAAATCGGTCAGGCCTTTCTCGTCGGGGAATACGTCCGCGTCCACGGCCAGCAGGGGCAGGGCGGCGTCCAGTCCGCAGACGACCGGGGCTTGCGCGGCGCGCAGCTGGAAGGACCATTTTTTGAGAAAGGCGTCGTCCGCCCCGGCGATGACGATGCGCTCCGGCGAGAGCTCCCGGCCCGCGCGGAACGCGCAGCGCACGGCGCAGGGCAGGCCCGCGACGACGGGCGCGCCGGGACGCAGGCGCAGGAGGACTTGGAGGCGGCGCCGGGCGGGGAGGCTCATCGCGGCCTCATTCTACCAAAGGGCGGCCGCGCTGACGTGCCCTAGGATATTGCTCCCGGGAAAGTCCTGAATGCGCACAGCTCTTGTAATAACTAGAAACGGGGGTTATGCTTTATAAATCCCGACGCCAGGAGGCGAATCCCGTGAAGAAATTGATCGGCTACGGAGTCGTTGCTGTACTTGTTATTGGGAGTTCCCTATCGCATTACAAGCATCGAAGTGACGCCCGGCTCTCGCCCGCCGAGCGGCAGTCCTTGAGAGATGCTCCGAGCGAGACAGCGAATAAGAATCCTGGTCCATTATTCCACTCGGAGTTCAGAGCGCTGCTCGGCGCGTCGGGCGTAATGCTTGTAGACGCGGAACTCTATGACGTCGGTCCAATGCCCGCAGAGACGACCTTTTGGAACGGCTTGGGCATACGGCTTAAAGACATACCGGCCGACGCCTTATCGCGGAGGCAGGAGGGTGGGCCTTACTATGACCAATACAGTGGGGCATGGGCAGTACGCCGCATCGAGGTGAGCGCGTTATTCCGGAACCAGAAGGCGGTGTGCGATGAATCTCGCGCCAGCCAGGATCCGCTCTACGAACAAAAGTTTCATTGCTATTTCCTCGTGCCGGAGTTCGGTGGTTATACCAGTGACGCCTCCAACAATATCGTTGGCGTGGTGACCAAGGATGAGAGGGATGCCATTTTCAAAAAGACCGGAGAGGACGCGACGGCCTCATTGGCCAAAATGAAAGCAGAGGGGATTTTATCTCCCCACGAGATGATCGGCACCCCCCTCTTCGTGCGGCTTAAGGACGCGATGGCGCCCTTTGTCGACGCTGGGGCCGTCAAGACCGGCTCGCTGAGGCCGCAGGATTTCCCGCATTTTATGATCGAGAACGAGGCCGGCGGGTGGAAGGTCGTCTTTTTCAATGATGCCGAAGGGGGATCCCCGGCGATGCTGGGGACGGTGCCTGGATCTGCGCTGGAGGCGGCTCATTTTGGGCTGTCTAAGCAATACCAGACCATCATCGATGCCGGTCACAGCGGTATTCAAGGCGTCGATACAGTTGGGCTCGACCCCTTTGTCGTGTCCCGAGCTTTCCAGGAGGCTTACGCGAAGGCGCTGACCGCCAGCAAGCATCAGAGTGCCGAGACGATTATGGAGAATATCCGAAAAGGATTAGGGCAGTAAGTCCACTCACCGCAACTCCCGACTCTTGACGGGTGCAACTGATTTCTCCGCGGGCGGCGCGCCTGAATGATCGATGGGATTACTTATGGAACTGAGGGCTCGGTCCGTTTCCTTGAGCGCGACGGGTGGTGGCGATGGGTCGGCACCCCCGAGATTCACGGACGTTGCGTTGCGTTTATGTCATTACTCAAATTCCGGCGACCCGCAAGTCTGGAGGAACCCATGAGAGATCTGCCCGCGAGCCGCATCCTGGTCCCCGTCGACCTATCCCCCGTTTCCGCTCACGCCTGGCGCTGGGCTGAGGTCTTCGCCGCGCCGGGCGCGCATATGGAGGCCCTCTACGTCCACGAGATCCCCCCGACGCCGGTCATGGGGCTTCCCTCCCCGTCTTTGTCGGCCGCGATGCGCGCCCGGATCCTGGCGCGTCTCAAGCGCTTCCGCCCCGGCGCCGCGGTCCGCGTCGAGCAGGGCGACCCCGCGTCCGCCGTCGTGCGCCGAGCGCGCGGCTTCGACCTGATCGTGATGGGCAGCCACGGCCGGCGCGGCCTGGATCGCGCTCTTCTCGGTTCCGTCTGCGAATCCGTCGTCCGGGACGCCGGCGTGCCCGTCCTGGCCGTCAAGGCGGGCCCGCGCAGAGTGACCTCCGTGCTGGCGCCGGTCAACCTGATGCCCTACTCCCGCAAGGGCTTCGAACTGGCGGCGCGGGCCGCCGCGGCGTTCGGGGCGACGCTCGCGGTCCTCCATGTGTCCCGCGACGCGCAACACGATTCGAACCCCCGCTTGCTGCTGGGCGGCCTGCTGGCGCGCCTGCCGGAGGAGTTGAGGAAGGCGGTGCGGCCGCGGCTGATCCGGCGCGACGGCGACCCGGTGCGGGAGATACTCAAGGAGTCGCGCAGGCACGGGCTCGTGGTCCTCACGGCGCACCGCAAGTCCCTCTTCTCAGATCTCGTGCTGGGCACGATCGCGGAGAGGGTCCTGCGCCACTGCCCGCGTCCCGTCCTCGCGGCCCCTTCGGGGCGCTGAGCAGGCGCTCCTAACGGGAGCGGGGTTTGCGCGAGGGCTTTGCCTTGCCCTTGGCGCGGACCGGGGAGCCGATCTCGGGAGGGAGGTCTACCGGCTCCACGATGGGTCCGCCGGCCATGATGAGAGCGCGTTCGACGGCGTGCTCGAGTTCCCGGACGTTGCCCGGCCAGTCGTAGGCCCGCAGGGCCTTGGCCGAGGCGGGGGAGAACCTCATGGCGGGCGAACCGGTCCGCACCCGCGCTTTCTTGATGAAGGCCTCGGCCAGGGGCATCACGTCCTCGACGCGCTCGCGCAGGGGGGGAATCGCGATGGGGAAGACATTGAGACGATAGAAGAGATCGTCGCGGAACTTGCCCTCCGTGGCCAGCTTCTTGAGGTCGCGGTTGCTGGCGGCGACCACGCGGGCGGACACCTTGACGGGATGGTTGTCGCCGACGCGGCGGATCTCGCCTTCCTGCAGGGCGCGCAGGAGCTTGACCTGCAGCCCCGGGGTGGTTTCCGAGATTTCGTCTAGGAAGAGGGTCCCGCCCGAGGCCTCCTCGAATAGCCCCCGCTTGTTGCGGTCCGCGCCGGTGAAGGAGCCTTTCACATGACCGAAGAGTTCGCTCTCGAGCAGGCCCTCGGGCAGCGCTCCGCAGTTGATGGCGACGA
>Ga0154316_116_pt2 | contig 6508 bp, 3 predicted proteins | sample RifGroA2_FD_105610 | JGI IMG/M metagenome (GOLD analysis project Ga0154316, IMG submission 105610) | Elusimicrobia bacterium GWA2_66_18
GCCGTCCACGCTCAGCACCCAGGAGTCCTTCTGCCCCGAAACCCGGAAAGCCGAGGCGGCGTGGCAGAGGTGGTGGGGAATGAATATCAGGCGACCGGAGCGGATGACGGGCAGGGGCGCTTCGGGAGGCGCCGACGCGTAGGCCATGCCGTAGCGGGGAGGCAGGCCGTTGACCGCGATCAGGTCCACGTCGTCAAGCGTGATGCCTGCCTTGGATAGGAGCAGGCGGATGGCTCGGCGGCAAAATGATTCCTCCAGGGTGAAGCCGAAGCGGTGCGTGCCCGGAGGAGGCCAGCCGTAATGGCGGATCCGGGCCAACTTCTCCTCTTCCACCGCGCCGACCAGTTCGCCGTCCTTGAGCAGGGCGGCCGCGTGCTCCTGCATCGTGTTGATAGCCAACCCCAGAATGTAGCGCGGCTTCTTCGGCGCCTTCGGCTTGGGAAGGAGATAGGATGGCGGGAACGGGGCGGGCAGAGCCGGGCCCGCGTCGCCGCGCAATCGAGAGAGCCAGCCGGGGCGGTCGCCGGCGGCCTCGGCGCGCATCGCGCTGGTGAAACTATAAGGAGGACGCAGTGCGTCCTGGGGACAGGCCTCCACGCAGTCGAAGCAATGTAGGCAGGGGACGGAGCCCGGGAGGACGGCGCCCCCGCGTTCCAAGCGACTGGCCGGACAGACGCCGGCGCAGACGTCGCAGCCTTCGCAGCGATGGGGATCGACGACGATATCCGAGCCCTCCGCCGCCACCGTCGGCCTGCGCAATATCCCGCGCTCGAGCCCTTCCAAGAGGACCCGAAAATCCTGCGGGAGCGGGCCCGGGGACTCGCGGAGTTGTCCGACCAGCCAGGAGAGGGCCTTTCTTTCTCGCGAGGCGGCGAGAAAAACCGCGGGCGCAAAGCCCGCCGCGTTCGCGGGCCTGCGCCATGCCAGCAAGAACGGACCCTTCCCGGCTTCCACGGGGCCCGCCTCATTCGTCGAGGAGCCCAGCCGGGACAGGAGAATCTTCAGCTCCACCGCCGGTTCGTTTTTCTTCATCCCAAGCCGTCGCGACAGGGCGCGGGCGGAGGCGGCGGTCTGCGCGGTCTCCGGGGAGACCTCGAGCAGCGCGACGGTGAGAACCGGAAGGCGGCGCTCATCCTTGAACCGCGGTCTTTCGCCGCGAAGCAGCGCTTCCTTCGCCACGCGCACGGAGAGTCCGGCGAAACGGTCCTTGAGCCAGGAGAGGGCCTGTTCCAATTGCGGATGCGCCAAGTCCGAGGCATTCACGCTCAAGATGGCGCCCGTGTCGTCGAGCGTCAGGCGGAAGTCCGACGGGAATTTCCCGGCGACGCCCCGCAGAAGTTCCGCGGCATCGAGCTTCGTTCCGAAAGCGTCCGTGACGGGCCAGCGCGGCGCGGGCAAGGAGGAGGAGTATCGGTCGGGCATACCGGTCGGAGAACGCCTTATTTTACATCATGAGGCGAGATCAACTTGCAACAGATCAACACTTCGTCGCGAGTCGGCGAGCGTAGGCCTCGATGACTGCCATCCACCGCGTCTTATCCGGCAAGCCCTCCGGGAGGACATACCGGAGGCCGATCCCATCGCCGCTGGCGTAAGGGCGTTCCATGCGCTCGGCCCTCCCCAGCGTGATCCCGAAGGATTGTCCGCGGGTACGAAGCATCTCGAGCTCCAGGCCGTCGTCCGAGACCCACCCCCCCGACAGGCCTCCGTGGGCCAGCATCCTGGGCAAGAGCACTCCGCCGTAGAGCTTCCAGACCCGCGCGAGAAAGGCGTCGATCCTGCGCGCCTCGGGCGGTAGGCTCGCATCCCCCAGTCTCGAGGAGGCGGCGAGGAACGCGCGCAGCCACGCCTCGGCGCCTCCTCCTTCTCCCAGCCAGGTCATCTGCAGGCGGAGGGGCCCGCAGATAACTCCCAGGGACTTGGGTCCCGAGGCGGGGCGCACCACGACCTCCCCGCAATCCGGACCGGCGGGCCCGGAGAGCCGGATGGCCCCGGGCCTAACGATGTCCGCCCGCCCACCGGCCAGCGCCGGTTCCCGCAGCGCGGCCCGGCGCACCTGCTCAAGGAACGGCCCGGACACGAACCGGGCCCAACGCGCCGTCACGGGAGAGGGAAAGGCGGGATCCTCGAGAGGCGGCGGCGCCTCTGGACGAGCCTGCGGTCCGGTCGTCTTCGAGGAGTCCCGGGGGGTGGGGTCCGGCAGGCAGCGCATCGGCGGCGCGGGCAGACGGCGCAGGACGGCCGCAAGCGCCGCGGCTGCCGCCCTGGCCCACGCTGGCGTCTGCGCAGGGACGGCTGGCTCCAGGCGCCAGTGCCCGCGCGCTCCGTCGTCCCGGCGGAGGCGGAGATGCGCCGTCCTTTCCCCGTCATAGAGTCCGATCATCCCTCGCTCCAGCGGCGCCCAGCGCGCGGACGACTTGGCGAGAAGACGGTCCGTCGGGCAGGCCGCCCGCAGCCGGGCCAGCACCCAGCCAGACTCGGTCAGGGGCGTCTCGGCGGCCAACACAGAACGCCCCCCCTCTTGACGCCTCACCCAGGCGCCGAGGGCGCGGGGCAAGGCGCCCCTCAGGGGCTGGGGTGCATGCTCCGGCGAGGCATCGGCGTGGTCGAAGAGCCCGCGGCAGGTGCACAGCGAGGAGAGCGCGCAGGACTCGCAGATCCAATCGAAGGAACGGCTCGTCTTCTCGAGGTCTCCCAGCGGCAGAGGGTCCATCTGTCCCTGGTTGAAGAAGTTCTGTTTGACGTCGACCCCGTTGAGCCGGTAGCAGAGCTCGTTGCTCGACGACTCCAGCCCCGGCATCGCGCAGAGCGGAAAATTGCTGAAGCACAGCGGGACCCCGCCGGCGCGGGCGGCGAACGCCGGGAGTGCCTGGCGCAGCTTGGCGCAGGACACCTGCATGTATCGGCGCAACGAGGCATCGTGCGCCTGAGGCGCGACGTCGAGGCGCAGGAGGTTGAACACGAAGCGTCCCGGGTTGAGGTGTGCCGTCAGGCGCCCGAGGATCTCATCGAGACGGTCCACGTTGAAGCCGCTGACGACGGCGTTAGCGAACAGGCCGCCCTGGCGGTTTGCGGCGAGGTCCCGCTGCCAGCGAGCCATATTGTCTAGAGCCTTCAGGAGGCGGCGGAAGCCCTCGGGCTTGTGTCGCGTGACGCGGGTGTAGGTCAACGCGTCCGGGTAGGAGAAGGAGAACTCGACGAAGTCCAGGCCGGCCTTGTCCAGTGTCGTCAGAAAGGCCCAGTCCGCCAGGCGCAAAGCGTTGGTGGAAAGCCCCACTCGGAGGCCGCGACTCACGCCGTAGTGGATGAGTTCCGGCAGGTGTGGGTTCATCGTCGGTTCGGCCCCCAGGAACATGACCATGGGGACCTCCTTGGCGGCCCGGTCGAGGAGCGCTTTGGTCTGCTCCAGCGGCACGTCCTGCTGGCCGCGCCGCTCTCCCTCGTAGCAGTACAGGCAGCGGTGCTGGCAGCGGACCGTCGTGCTGATAGCCCAATGGGAGTCGAAGCCCTTCTTCCACATCCACTCCGACGAGGGCCGCAACGTCCCGTCCGGGCCCGAACGATTGACACCGCTGGATGACGCCAATGATCCTCCTGGGGTCTTCTTCATCACTCGGGGCGGCGGCATGTCCCGTCGCTCAAAAGATTCTCCGAGACGGCTTTCGATTGAGATTGCATTTCCTCCGGGGTCATCCAGTCCATGCAGAAACCTCGAGTCACTTCGTTGGCCAGCCGAGAGTAGAATCCCAAGGCGCCCCGGAACCCGAGGAAGGGTTCGTCTTTGAGAAAGTGGGTGTAATCGGAAGGGTATCCGAATTCAAGCCACGAGGTCCGGGGCCTGATGAACTCGACGGCCATGGTAGTGGCCACCAGGACGTCCACCTCCCGGCGGCTCAACCCGAGCCAGTCCCGCTCGACCGCGTTTTGCATGGGCTCGAAAACCGCTCGGGGCCTCGCCGACAGGGATGCCCGGGAGACCTCTGTCAGATGCCTGCCTCCCCCCATCAAGATCATCCCCGTGATCTCGCCGCCCAAATCCTCGATCATCTCGGCGAAAGCCGCGGCGTAGTGCGGATCGCCGGCGTAAGCGAAGCGCCGGCCCAAAAAGGCATGCGGCACGACCCACTCGAGCGCCGGGACAACCTCGCCCAACTCCTTGCGGATGAAGGCATCAGCCTCCGCCTGCTTGCCGAACTTGAGACCGAGGTCCTCGACGAAGCGCTTCGTCGCGGCCAGGCCGAAGGGCAGCTCCGCTTCGATAAGCCTGACGCCCAGCCTCTCAGCCAGGATTCCGGCCGCCTTGCGGCCGTGCCCGAACGCGATGATCGTCCCCGCCCGGCGCACGGCCCGAAGACTTTCATAATTGCCGCCCGAAAGCCAGGTCGAGACGGGCTCAAGATCAAGAGCGCGCAGGATGCGCTCCAGCTCACGGATGTTGCCCCTGTGGTCGCCCTCGTTGCGGCCCATCATGTAGCCGACCACCGCCACTCTCTCGGGGCCGGGAGCGGCGGGCTCCAGGTCCATTCCGCAGGCCATGACCTCGAGGACCGCGGAATAACCGTCCAGCCAGTCTCCCGCCAGGCCGATCTGGGGTGGGACGACGAAGGCGGGCTTGAAGGCTCCAGCGAAGACCTCCCTCACGATCCTCTCGTAGTCGGTGCCGGCGATCGTGCACATGGGCACAGATCCCATGAAGACCGCGCCGCAGGCGGGCCTTGCGGCGATGCGCTCCAGGCCCGCGGCGATCTCCTTTTCGAGGTTCTGCGCGATGTTGAAGACGCTCAGTCCCGTGTAATGGATGCGGTGCTCGCCCTTGCAGGACATGAGCGTCGAGAAGAGGTCGTGCCGGCCGTGGATCTGCTCGCCCTTGGCCCGGATGCAGTCCGGACCGTCGCCGAGGAAATAAGCGTCCGACATCGCGTTCAAGGCCAGGAAAGCTCCGTGCAGGTACGGAGGATTGAGACGCACTCCCGGCGCCTTCTTCGCGGTCCCGCCGCTTCCATGTTTAGGCAAGGTCCCTCCCTGCAAGCCCGGCCAAGCAACTCCCGTAACGCTCATAAAAGGGCAGGCGGCAGAGCGCGAGCAGCCTGCGCAACGACCTCAACGCCCCATCCAGCCCCATCTCGAACTCCTTGCTGGAGAACCGGGCCTTGCCGGCCGAACTGATCCTCCAGTCGAAAAATATGTCCGAATAGACGGCCCGGAACGAGCCTTCACGCAGGACGCGCTCCAGTTCGCGCGGCGTGCGAAAGGTCGTGATCCTCGCGCAGCGGGCGTCTTGAGAAAGCTCCAGCCTCTCGTTGTGCGGGTCGTAGTAGAGGATGTCCACTCCGAATCCCATCTCTTCGATCATCCTCATCATGGGAGCGCCCTGGCCGTGCCGCAGTTTCCACAGCATCGGGAGAGTCGTCTCCGAGACGACGAAAGCGAGCCGGTAGCCCCGAGCCTGCTTCGTCATCTCCTCCCAAACCGGCTTAAACGCGGCGAGCTTCTTCTTCCAGACGGTCTTAAAGTCCTTCTCCTTGCCCGCGGCGGACGCGACGGCCTTGAGACATTCCCCCGTGTCCTCGATGCCGTACGGAGCCCGGACCTTCAGCACGGGCCGAGGACGCCCCTCGAATAACTCCAGAAGCCTGGACTGGTAGGACGTCGCCGCGCAGAAAACCTGCAGGCGGGCGCGCGGGATGTTCTCCATGGAGGGAAAATCAACGTCCGGGAAAAGGCGCGTGTTGACCTTGACCCCCATCTCCCGCAGCAGGGGCGCGAGTTCCGCTTCGCGGAAGTCCGTTGGGAAGTGGAAAAGGTTGACCGCCGCCTTGTCGGCGGGGACGTCGAAGAAGCCGGGCCGCGCGAAAAGCGCGCGGAAGTGCTCGCCGAAATTATTCAACTGGTCCCGGTCGCCGTGGCTCCAGCACACGGTGGTCAGTCCGCTGGCCTCTTTGATGCGGCGAGTGATGGACCCCGAATCCTCTCCCATGACGATCGAGGTGCAGAAGTGATTAAAAACGACGAAGTCCGCGTCGGAACCCGCCGAGGCCCGCGCGACCGACTCGACCAAGGCGTCGGCTTTCTCGACTGCGCCCAGGACCATGTCCCTCTCCTCGAGCTCCATCACGATCCCGGTGCGGAAGACCGTCGCCCCGAAGCTGTCGGACGGGACCCGGACCGGGTAGGCGAAGAACGACCATTTGCGCGGATCGTTGCCCGACCACGAGTAAAGGCATTCGCGGTCGGAATAGCGCGCGTAGATGGTCTTGTTCATCTTCAATTCGGGATAGCCCAGAAGGACCTCGTAATCCTGATCCGCGAAGAAGTTCCGCCAGCCGGCCTCGAGAAGGTTGATGGGGCCGGCCGCCAAGGGCACAAGCAGTTTGCTGGTGGATGTCCCGGACGGCGCCATCTCGACGAAAGTCTCCTGGTCGGCCTCTATGATCGCCAGGATATCCTTCAAAGTCCGCTTGCCTAGCCTTGACGCCATGACCTCAAGGAATCGTTTCATGGCGGGTCC
>Ga0154316_102_pt2 | contig 1939 bp, 4 predicted proteins | sample RifGroA2_FD_105610 | JGI IMG/M metagenome (GOLD analysis project Ga0154316, IMG submission 105610) | Elusimicrobia bacterium GWA2_66_18
CCCAAAGATAAGGTGAAAATCGTTGCAAAGTTTTTCCACCCGATGAGCTCCTGGCGGTGGTATGCCACGGAGTTCGACCCCGAGAGCGGCATGTTTTTTGGGTTAGTGGCTGGTCATGAACTGGAATTGGGCTATTTCAGCCTGGAAGAATTTTTGGATACGGAAGTAAAGATGCGGCTTCCGTTTGAGCGGGACCTGCATTTCGAGGGAACGCTTGACGATGTAATGAGAGAGGCGAGTCGATAATAAAAATAGGAAAAATCAAAAATTAACCGAAAGCCCATTGAAAGGAAGATGACACGATTATGATAAGAATCCCGAACACCAGAAATGAGAACAGCCTGTATAACGCTGTTGAGTTCGTTTCGAGGGCACAGGCAAAAACGGATGTGAGGCGGTCCATGATATATTTTTACAAGGAAGGGGATTTTCTGCTCGCTTCGGACGGACATAGGCTTCACACCGGCATACTGAAAAATGTTGTGGAGCACGAGGTAGAAGCGTGGCTTCCCGAGGACGGCGCATACGAAATTATCTCCAAAAATAGAAAAGAATTAATTATCAGTAAGGTTGAAGGTGTTCCTGATTTTCCACGGAGCTGGATGAAAGTTTTTGCAGTAAAGGATTTTGATTTCACTGAAACAGTGGCAGGGGGCAAGTATCCCGGCGTAAGCAAGGCGGTATGCGATACATTGAGAATGTGTCCAGAAAACCAGCATTTTGACATGGATTATATGACAGACGTGTTCAAATCCGGATTTTCCGAAACATGGACTATCTTGATGGGCGGGGAGTTGATGCCCTGCCTTATGAAAAACAGTTACAAGGCGGCTGCGGTGATGCCGATAAGAGCGTAAGCGAGGGGTTGAAATGAACGAACCGGATGCAATTAGCCGTCAGGATGAAAGAGAAGCAAGATCCCTTGCCCGGCAAATCGAAAGTTTTATAAATGGGCATTCCACCGGGAAGCATGCCATGGAAGCGTTCGCGGATGAAATGGTGCATCATGCACACAGGACGCTACAGCAATCCTTCATGCGGTATATATGGGTTCTGCTCCAAGCCTGGGCGGCCTGTAAGAAACAAGGCTGTTTCGATTTGCGAAATGAAGCCACCGTGGAAATGGCGGAAAAGATTGTAAACCAATTTGAAAATGATGCAGCGTTTCCGTTTATTTGAGTAGCCAGACGTTTTCAAGCAAAAAAAATCACCACAACAATTGAGTCGATAATACAACCAGAAATTAAACTGGAGATTAAACGGCAATGGGAAAACGGTTTGTTTCAAGACGGAAAACCCGAGGCAAAAAACGATTGTATGAGTTTCATACAGATTGCTACGATTGTTCCTTCATTAGCGAGAATTGCGCCGGTAATCTGGACAACATTGCCGTGGCGGTAGCAATCGATGGCGTGGAAGACAAGGTATGCTGGGCGAAAATAGTACTCAACAGAAAAATGAGTCGATATATGCGATATGGACATAAACGGAAAAGGCAAGGGAATCGAATGGCAATGTGATACACACATCGTTGTTCGTAAATCCTTAGAAATGGAGTAGGCACCATGAAAAAAACGAAAAAAGAGGTCACGTGCCATGCATGCGAGTTGTCTAATGGTGTGTGCAAAGTGTATGCCGCAATCACCGATGCCAACATGAAACTGAATGATGTCATTAAGGAATCCGGCAATCTTCAATTCTGGCACACGGTTTTCCCCATGGCAGCACAGCTCTGTAAATATTTCACGCCAGGCATGTATGTGGATTGACGAAGTAAAAAAATATGTGGTTTGCACCTGAGAACTTCAATCTTTGAGATGATGTGAGTCGATAACGAAAGTAGAGGAAAAGAAAATGGAAAAAATCGGAACCATAAAGGAAATGCTGGAAGGGAAAGATTTCGGCGAAAAGCAACTGTTCATTGAGGAGTCGAAGAACT